>AUXO013584123.1_pt1 | contig 10476 bp, 22 predicted proteins | sample 768731 | NCBI WGS metagenome assembly AUXO01 (sample SAMN02715735, study PRJNA202380) | gut metagenome | biome: sheep rumen | host: Ovis aries | place: New Zealand: Palmerston North | reverse complement strand
GCAAATCTTCCATCAAAATAAACAAAACAATTTTGATGACAAGTAACTGGAATAAAAACATATGTGTTTGCCGTTGTCATTGCGCTTCCACCAATTCCACCAAATCCTAATGCCGTACTTCCCCATGTTTGCTCAAATATACACATAGCGAAATCATCAACACTAACTCTAAAATGTTTATTTTCTTTAGAATAGTCTATTCTAGAAAGAATATCTTTTTCAATCATAAGAAGGTCTAATGCTGTATCTGTAAATTTATTACTCATTATTTAATTCCTTTTTCCTCCCTTACTTCACTTAAAAAGTCGTCTTCCCTCCACACAACCTTTTTTGCCTCTTTTGCCATATAAATATTTGGAAGTCCAAAATTTTTGTAACACTTTTGGCAGAGCAAAAATCGTATGTGTGTATTGTCATCTGTAATTTTCGGTTCTCCAAATTCAAACACAGAATGTGGTGTCGGATTGTGAAGGACATTGACTCTCACATCAAATCCGACAAGATCACAGTCTGCCCCGCATTTATCACACAATAATTTAACCATTAGCTTTTTCCCTCTTTTCACCGAAGGAGCAAAAGTCAACTGAATGTACAGGGAACTTGCTACGGGAGCACTCCATGTGATTGTCAACAAAACTGCTCTGTTGGTAGCACTTGCAATCCTTGCAGTAAACCACAGGCCGCACATCGGCGGCGGGGATTTGGTCAATACCCAATAAAATAGAACCTAAACATTTGACATATTCATCGTTTTTCCCGTATGTTTCGACAATTTTATTTTGCCATATCTTTAAGGCTTTTATCAGTTTTTCACATTCGATATATTTTTTCAATTATTACTCGCCCTCCTCTTCTTTTGGCAGTTCTCTCCCACACAACGGGCAAAACCTAATAGGCCATATACTGTCGTAGCAGATACCGCCATCCCATGCGTTTGATTGATATAAAGTAGTACCATACTCCAACTCATTATACTTGCAAAGTGGGCAATTCTCTTTCGTGTACACGGGTTCGCTCATGTTTCACCATCCTCTGTCACCATTTTGTTCCAGTTTATTCTTGCTTCTCGCTCTGTTTTTGCTCTGAGAGCTTTTAGACCACAATAGTCACATTTATAAAAAGTCATGCCGCTACCGTCTGTGTAGAACCATTGTCTTGCCCCACGTTTTCTTCCGCACTTGCACGGCGCAAGTTTAATATAGGGAACAATCGGTATTAATTTGTACCCACGCGACTTTGCTTCTCGTTTAAGTTCATCAAGCGTCATGTCTCGTTCTCCTTTATCATTCCGTTCCACTCAGAGCAACCGCCATTGCGAAACCACACACAGCGGTCACATTTACCGTAGCATGATTTCATCACTCGCTCTCCTCTCGCATCTTCGTCACCCAACATTCGTCACAGGCACAGATAAGTTCTCCGTCATCATCGTAGTAGTAGTCATCACCATAACCGCCGCACTCGTAGCAGATATCGTTGTAATCATCCATTACTCGCTCTCCTCTGCTGGGATGACGGTGGGTTGCTGTTGGACGCTTCGCAAGCAAGCATTCCACCCTTTCATATAATCGTTTGACGGATTTCTATGGGGTGTTGGAAATGTTTTGCTATCCGCATCAAACAACCTCCCATGCGGCGGGACGGGGACAATCTCATGCCACGCGCCGTCCGATGTCTCGGCATTGTTGTCTACCATGTACCACTTCCCATCCGCGCCTTTGCAGATATCCCAACTCTGATGCTCAAATATAGGCATCTCCATGCCCTTGATTAAAATATCGCTCATTTCTTCATTTCCTCCAAGATTTTCTCAAGCACATAGCCGTTGTGAATGATGAAAAATAGGATAAACAATTCAAGCAATATGCTCATGTTTATTCCTCCTCGCTTGCGGAGATAATAGTGGGTGGCATATTGTCAACCATACACCCATATAAAACTTCCTCCACCGTTACTATTTGTTCTACCCATTCCTCAGTCATCTCGTCATAATACTGTGCTTTGAACGGTGCTTTTAAGTCAATCAATCCCCCATGTTTCGGGACAGAGACAGCTTTCGCTTTAACAAGATGTGTATCTTCGTTCGGCATATCTCCAATCATCCAAACATCTCCATTTGGGCTTATCAAAATAACAGTATTTTCTTTTGTTGGCATATCCATACCATGAATATAAATACTCATACATTTCTCCTTTTACACATTTGACATTCCCAACCAATAAACATTTCTGGTTTATATGTAGACTTTGGATAAAGCATTACTTCATTGCAAATTCTACACACAACAATAATCCATTTTTTCTCCCATCGTTTTCGATCTTCTAATGTAATTTCACTTGCTTTCATGCTCATTCTTCCTCTCGTGGCTTTCGCTTGTTTTCACAAGAATAGGTTCTATGTAATCTCCAAGCGTATAATCTTCGTTATTGTCGCCTTTTGGATATTCGCAGATAGGATAGCGCAACTCTGATAACCATTTCTTTTTTAACGCCTTGCTATGAGTGCAAAAGTAAATGTATCGGTGTTTTGCCGTCCTAACTCGTCTATACTCGCCTTGCTCTTCTTCCTTATAATGCCGACAATGTTTACCATCAGGGACATATTTGTCTGTTCGTTCCTTTGAACATCCAGTATAAATAAAATTACAAGCTTGATAAATATAGCCGTGATGGTTCATGCCAGTGTCGGAGTATGATACAACAATCCAATTATACGGTCTTAATCTCCGCAAACAAGCCGAAACAAACTGAGAAAGCGGTTCTTCCCAATCGTCCACTCTGCAAAGGCGGTTTAATTCATAAACGCTTGCGGCGTTTTCTTTCCCGCACACACCAACACATAGTGGAGGACTTGCGGGTTTACCAAAAGTGCAAACAGCTTTCAAATGCTCCGTTGTGTATGTTTGGCAATCATACCACCCAAAAGCTTTTGAGATTGTCGGAACTCGCCCACTATAATGTTTTGGTAGAAGGAAAGAAACAGCCGTCTGATAATCTATTTCTATTACAGAACCTTTTATTTTGCTCATGCTCATTTCCCCTTTAATCTTTTTTAATCTTTCCTTACCATTCTACAACAAAATCTTCTACTTCTTCTGTTTTATATTCAATTTCGGAATAAACACAAATACCATCATCTACTTTTTCTTTTGCTTCTTCTTCATCTTCTGCTTCAACATAAGCAAATCCATGAAAATTAACTTTATATTTCATTTTTTAATACTCCATTTCAATATTTAACATCTGAATCCTTTATTGCTTCACAAGTCACTTGATTTAAATTATATGGAGGATCACATACTTTATCATTATAAATAAAAGTATTACTATGATACATGGGGCAAGCTTTTTCTAAAATTTTACAATAACCACAAGGAAGTCTATAATAACAATAATTATTATTATAATTAATACTAGTGGTATTGCTTGTAGTAGAATCATCATAAGGTTTATTAAAATTGCTTTCGTTCATTTATTACCTCTCATTCATAATTTTAAACAAATATTTCTCCCAACATCTTTTACATAAAGTTTCATCCCAATAATCTTCAGGTATCTTACCATTACATAAATAATCTTCTTGACTTCTTGGACACGAATCTTCAAGCAAATCTAATCCTGCTCTAAAAAGTTTTTGTTCTTTAATAGTCATTTTTTAAAATTCACTTTCTTCATATTTTACTTCAGTAATAGGAACTTTTATTATACTGTTCTCTTCATCTGTACAAAAATAATCGTATCTTTGGAAAGTTCCTTTATCAAAATATGACCATAATTTAATACACCGATCTCCATATGTTCCATAACGAGATTTAAAAATAAACTCACACATATTAGGCATTGGGACACGATTCTCACCAAAACCTCTTCGTTTGATATTAAATTGTGGCTCTAAAATTTTAAAATCTTTTTTTAATCCTTTGTGTCTATCTATTGGAATAATAATAGACCCCGCATCAAGTTTAAATTTAGTTGCTTTACCACCCGCTAAAGAACTTTCATCTATATATTTGGTTTCTTTCCAAGAGTCATTTAGCTGTTGCCCTGTTAAAATTCCTACGTTATAATCTTCAGCAAGAGTTTTTAAAAAAGAAGCTAAGTCTAAAAGAATTAAATCTTGTCTTGGAATAGTGGAGTTGTTTTGTTTAAATTCCGCACTTAAATCTCCTTGAACTTCCATATAATCAAAACAACAATACCCAATACCTTCAGAGCTTACCTTTTCTTTTAACTTTCTTTCAAGATTTTGTTTTGTAAAACGAGGCATTGAAGTAATAGTGATATTTGATTCCCTGATAATTTCTCCTGCTTTAATTATTCTTTTTTCTTGATCTTTTGTTAATGTTCCATTAGTAATATCACTATAATTAACATTAGCAATAGCAGAATAAAACATAGGTTGTACTTCTGTTTCAATATTTTGTTCTGTAGCAATAAATAATGTAGGAGATTGGTAATTAAAATTAGGGACGAAATCTTTAACATTATCATCCCATAGTTGTGTTGCTCCCACTTTACATAAATCTGCTACTGAAAAACGAGATTTACCAGCACCAGATGGGCCAGCTCTACAAATCAAATGCCCTCTATTCCATCCATTAAATAAAGTAGTTAAATAACCACTTTGAAACATAGCCCCCATACTTGGAGCTTCTTTAAATCTTTCAATTAATTCTTCTGTATCTTCTCCTGCTTTAATTTCATCTCTTACATATTTTATATCATATTTAGTTCTGAATTTATTTGCACTTGATTCTATATCAGAAATAATATCTTGAATAGATAGCCCATTTAGTTTTTGTTGAGCTTTATTTTCTTCTTCAGTTTCATCATAATATTTATTGATATTTATACCTTGATTTTTTAAGTCTCTTAAAAGACTAAATTTTCTTACGATATTATAATAATAATCAAAATTTTCTAAAGAAGCAAGCTCTTTAATAGTATCTATAAATTCAAAAAAATTATTATCGTCCAAAATTTCTTTCTGCACAGGATAAGACATAACAAAATTATCAACTTCTAAAGAAGTTATATCCATACACCCAGTTTTACTAATGGCTTGACCACATACAAAAAGAATTTTGTGCATTTCGATTTCAGAAAAATCTGATTTTGATAAAGGATAAGCGGAGTTATTGAATAAAGAAGGATTTTTAAATAGACACCCCAAAGTCAATGCTGCTATATTTGAATTATAAAGCAATAAAACCCCTCCTTAAAAAATAATTTTGCCTATATATTTTTTCTTTTTAATTTCTTTTTTTACATCTTCTTCAAATAAAAGTGATTTATTTAAATTAATTTTATTTATAAAATCTTTATATGGTTGAATATACCGTGGAAAGATTTGTCCTAAACCATACTGATTATTCCATTCAACCATTTCATATACACGAGCGTATTTACATATCAATCGCATTTCTCGCCAATTTAATTCATATTCTTCTTGAATATCTTTAGCTTGTTTCATAATAAAAGGCCAGTTGCATTGATCGTCGCACCACTCTTGAATATAATCAGTAAAAGCCCTTCTATCTGTTTTAGGTTCTGGTTTAAAATTGACAAGTGGTTTTGGTTTTGTTTTTATTGTAATATAATTATTATAACATTCTTCTGAGCAAAAAGATAAAGATTTATATTTTTCTCCATGATATTTTTTACCACGAGGTATCTCTTTACTACAAACAGCACATTTCATTTTTCAATATTATTATTAGAATATTCAAACCAATTATAAAGTTTATGAGCACAATTTTTACAAAGCAATTTTTCACTTGTCCCAAGAAAAAGAGTCTCATTAAAAACATCATTAGCATAGACAAAATATCGCTCACTATAAGGAATTTCATTTCCACATTTATCGCATTTATAAATAATCATTATTTACTCCTTTTTGTCACATTATATCCAATAGCAGTTAAAAATTTGATAGCTTCATGCACTTTCTTTTTTTCTTTATCTACTCGTGCCCTCTCTTTAATATAATCATAAAAATCACATTCAGATTCATCACCATTACATAAACATTGCTCTTTCTCTTTAGTGCCCAAACAAACTCCTACTTCTTCTCCAAAAATAGGAGTTGAAGAATCTTTCCATCCTTTTATATATCTTTGCCTTTGGTAACATTTACATTTATCCATTTTTCTTCTCCCAAAATCCACAAATAAAATCTAATGGTGGAATCAACCCATTCAATTTAGGGCAACCTGTGTACTTATTGTGAGGAATATTACAAGTGGAGCAATTCATATAATTATCAAAAATATTAGTCAAATCGTCCAAAGATATAACTTCTATCGTCCCATATTCTTTCGTATGTATCTCAAAACCATTCTCATATATAAAATTTAAATTTAACATTAAAACAACCCCTTTCATTTGTGCTTATTATATCATAAACGAAAGGAGTTGTCAAGTATTTTTTATTTAATCTTTATCAATTTTCCCAATCAATATTTTTTTCATCAGCAAAATTCACAAGAGCATCATAGATACATTGAAGATTATCCACTTGCGATTCATCTTTAACAGAACTAATTTTAATAGGCTTACCCTTGTCATCCACTCCAAGATACTGTTCTACAATGCCCATGGCATACTTTTTATAATTAGCGTCAATAATAGCTTTAAAAACAGGGGCAAGCTTATCTTGCATTTCTTTAACAGTAGACTTCTTTTGTGCCTTTGCTTCCTGCCTTGCTTTATCTTCTTCTTCATAAGTTACTGCCTTTGCGCCAGTTTTCTCTGCCTCTTTTTCACAAGCAATCTTAACAGTTTCCTTTAAATTTTCAACAGTAAAAGGATTAATAACATCAGGACATTCAGTAAATCTACTACGAGCAAAAAATTCCTTGTGTTGTACACAGTAACCAGTAGAAAGAATTGCCCTACCATCTTCATCAACACCATTAGATTGAAGATAGATCATAAAGTCTGGAATATCTTTAAGGGCATTACCAGCTTTTGTAAATGTGTTCTTAGGGACAATATATTCATATTCTTTCTTATTTTCATCTTTAAGAGTCTTAATTTCATCATGAAAAATAAGAACAACACAATAACCACTTAATGCAAGCTTGGTAATTTGACTATCAAGTTCTTTCTGTTGTGCGCTATGTCCACCCCCCCAAGGAATATCTGTAAGATTGGTAACAGGGGTAAAGTTTTCTTCATCTTGATGGGACATATTATATTGATTAATAATATAAGCAGAAGAAAGCATAGGAAGTTTATCAGCAACATCAACTACAACACATTTATAAATATCCCTAACCTTTTTACGCTTTTCTTTGTTACGAGTAGTGAGCTGTGAAACAGCATCACGAAAATCATTCCAATTTTCAATATCATAAGGTCTTAATCCACCTTGGGCATTGTAGCCTTTTTCTGTGGCTAACCAAAGCGTGTTGCCGGGGAAAAGACGAGCAGCCACATATGATTTACCAACATTGTTTGTTCCAAACAAACCAATAATTTTTCCCTCTAACCCTGTTGTAATTGTAGAAACAGGAATATCACAAATATCAAATTTACCCATATATCATTTCCTTTCATTTTTCAAAATTACAAATTAATTCACTATAGGGTAGGGTTTCAATCCATTTACAAAACTCCTTCCAATCAGGAAGTTTGTGATTTTTTCTTTGAGAGTAAATAGTTTTGAGTTGCCTATAATTAGTTGTCATACCCGCAGTTAACATAAATCCCGCAGGATTGCTATAGAGAATACCTAAATACTTTTTTGCCAAAATATCATTTGTCATTACATCAGGACATTCTTTATTTAATTCTACACACCTATTATAATCTTTAACTTTTTCTTCCATAATTTCTACCATTCTACTGTCAACATATTCATTATAAGATTCTTTTAAATTAAATTTTGTAATACGGTGCATAGTGCTTTGAGAAGAAACAAAATCAATAAAATGATAGCGTTCAAGCTCTACCCAAGCTTTATTAGAAAAAGTCAAATCAAACTGCACAATAATCCCATTCAGAAAATTATCATGACCCTCGCCTTTTGGACTTTGAGCAAGAGCTTTAATCCCATTTGTTAATTCATAATTTAAAGAATTAATATCAACTGACATAGGAAATTTAGCTCTACGAATACTGTCTTCAAGCCCATATACTACAGCATTTGAAACGCAAGCACACCCTTTAACAGAGTGTACTTGCCCATTAGTAAGTCTTTCTTCAATCATTAGAACGGATCATCCTCGTCATCAAAAGGATTCTCTTCAACCCTCTTGCCGCTTGCTCCCATCTTCTTCTTTGCTTCCTTAATACTACCGCTCTTCTTTGTAACAGTAGAAGTACCACCATTAGCTTTCATTTCTTCAAGCTTCTTGTTTCTTTCCTTAATAGCAGCTTTCATTGCATCTGGATCAATATAACCATTTTCAATCACATTGCCATCTTCATCTTCTTCTTCAGGTTCTTCAATAGCTTCATCTGCACCAACAATAACCATTTCAGTTACATCAAAGCCAGAATTAACAGCAACACTACCACCACGACCAAAAGCCTTTTTCTTAGATGTATTATTAGTTTCGCCTACATGACGAGCAATAACATCAATATCCATAGGAACGGTTTCATTTACAGAATAAATCTCTTCAAAATCTTCTGCAAGGTCTTTTTCGACAATAGCCTTGAAGGGCAGACACTCACCTTTACTGTTAGCCCCATAAAGATCAACAATAAGACGACCAGTTTCTTCTCCGTCTGTACCTCTTGTCTCATGACGAATACTCTTAATAAACATATTGCCACTCCAAGAGCAACCCTTCGGATCATCAGGGCTTACCTTTGTTGATGCCTTAGAAACAGTAAAGCGAGTCCCCGTCTTCACTTCTCCATCATTGCCTACATAATCATTAACATCAAGGCGACCTTCGACATTAACGAGAGTAGCAGCTTCTCCATTCCCATTGATTTCGGGAATCCAATCCATCATTTTTTCTGCCATCTGCCATTGCTTGCTCTCATGCTTTCCATCCTTGTTAGGATTCTGATTAAGAGAAGTGAAATAAGTATTAAAAGTAATAATACCATTATCAGTTCTTACAGTAAAAGTGCCATAAATTCTTTCGCAAGATTCCTTGTGATCGTCATTTCCCTTTTCATCCTTGAGCATGATTTCTGTATCTTCACGCTTCAGATTCATTTCATTGACCGTACCAATACAGCGAAAATAATTCTTAGTTCTGTTCAAAATACTCTTCATAAAAATAAAACTCCTTAATTAAAAAATAAAATTAAAATATATAATAAATCAGGCTTCGGTATGGTCTGACTTATTTACAGTTAGTCTATCTCGTGCTTCATCACGTTTCTGACGCAAGAACTGTCTAAATGCTTTTGCATTATGAAAATCTTTAGTCTGTTCATACATAGCGGCGCAACACGCAAGCCACCCAGTCAAAATACCTTCGTTAAAAGCTTTGTCCCATAATCCTTTAGTTTCTTTTTCTACAACTTCCTTAAGATAAGTATCAATATCTTTTCCCATTAAAATCCCTCCTTTTCTGTTGAATTATTAATAAAATCACAATTAGGGCAACAAAGATCAATCATATTCTCATAAGCATCTACTTCTGGATGATACTCTCTATAATGGTACTCAATAAGTTTAGCCCCACATTCTGTACAATATCCTAAATTATCTACTTTGTCATCTTCTTTTAGATAACGTAAACAATCTACTAAAATCTCAATATCATTTTTATAATATTCTTCAAGTGCTTCAAGCACTTCATTACGCATATTTGGTCTATCCATTTTTATTTCCTCCAAAGGTAATAGTCTATAATACTACCATCACAATCAATATGCCATTCTTCAATACAATGGCATCCAGTATTGTCATAGTGTTTAATCCAAACATCACCATTAGGGCGATACCAATTAGCATAATTCATACGAGCGGCATAAGCATCATCATAACTATGAAAATATTCTTTATTACTACTTTCTCTTTCATTATCTTCTGTATGAATACTATAAAGTTCAAAATCAAGCATTATTATTTTCTCCTTTCAAAACACCATACTGCTCATAGCATTATTAATTTGAGTCTGACAAGTTTTAATATATTTAGTGGTAGTTGTAAGAGATTCATGCCCAAGAGCGGCAGAAATTACAGCAACAGGAACACCTTTATCATTGGCAATAGTTGCAAATGCCGCCCTCAAAGCATGGCAACTCATATCTTCCCAAAAAGAAAGATTAGCTTTTTTTGCTACATTCTTAATCATTTTATTAAGATTAGAATCATCAAGAGTATTACCACAATTACTCGCAAAAAGATAATCACTATCATTTTTTCTATGATTTAGATAATCTTTGATAGCTTCCATAGCCATATCATTTACATAAATTGTTCTTTCTTTGCTTCCCTTACCAAGAATAATAAGATTACGGCTATTAAAACGAATCATTTCATTCCATTGATCCATAGTAATC
>AUXO010601339.1_pt1 | contig 10478 bp, 14 predicted proteins | sample 768731 | NCBI WGS metagenome assembly AUXO01 (sample SAMN02715735, study PRJNA202380) | gut metagenome | biome: sheep rumen | host: Ovis aries | place: New Zealand: Palmerston North | reverse complement strand
GAAGCTGATAATAATTATAAAGTATTAAAGAATCTATTAATTTAGATTCTTTTTTATTATATATTTAAATAAAGGAGAGAAATATGTTAAAACGTAAAGTAATATCAATAACTAACCCACACCCAGAGTCTGAACAAGTTTTAGAATTAGAGCGCCTTTAAATTAAGGCTAGAATATTATAAATACAGTAGTAATGAAGTATACTATTTTATACATATTAGAAAAAGATAATAGTCTAAATGAAACTAAAGTTAAGCTTAAAAAAGCTAATGAAGTTATTAAAACAGAACTGCTAAAAGAAATAGCCGAGCGTGATAGATTATTAAGAACATATAAAGATATAACTTATTATTTAATAGCTCAAAACTGCATGGTTAGTCATCAAGAGCTTGATAGTACTTTTGATGGCATAAATCATGAAACAGAAGAATTACTTTCAAGTGAAACTTTGGAGGATTAAAATGATAGAAACCAGCTCTGTGAGATTTAGTTTAGAAGAGCCGTGCTGCTAGCACAATACTTGCAGGCGGAGCAGAGACGATACTGAGAGTAACACTATGGGCGATACTTGCTAGCAAGAAGCAATGGGTAGTAAGTGATAAGCCGTACAGTAAGCAGCAGACTAAGCAGTAGTGGCAAAGCAGTACGGTAGGCTGTACTATAATGACTGTAATGGCAGCAAGCAGTAAGTAAGCAGTAAGGACAATGAGTAGTATGGTAAGCAGTAAAGGCTGTCAGTAAGCATAGTAAGCAATAAAGGTGGCAGGCAGTAAGCAGTAGGCGGTAAGGACTGCTAGACTACTAAGGCAATAGGCTGCGGACCCTAAGTCAATAATTTAATATTTTAATAAATTATTAAAAAACATCTGCTATAATTAATTGAAGGTTGTAGAAAAAATAGGCGAGAATAGACTTTCGCTTAAACTACCCTTCTTTTTTTTATACTCTGAAACCGTATAATATAATGTATGATAACGATAAAAACTATAAATGAAGCATTAAGATTGTTAGAGTATAAGGGTATAGATATGATCTGTTATTCATGCGGGACAGCTATAGACACAGACGCTACAATGCTTAATGTTAATGGCACTCTAGCGTTTAACGCACAGACACGGAGAATAGAGCTTACTATGGTAACAGTTATTAGCCCTGTACGGTATGAGATAGAGTATAGTATAGGACTTGATGATCTAGGAGACCAGAGCTCAGTGAATAAGTTTACAGGCGACCTTTCTAAGTTTGACGATGACACTAGGCAGATGCTTAGGCTGGCTTGGATCCTTGGGAACGGCTACAAGTTTGCAACTGAAAGAGCACAGTCGTGTACAAGGGATGGCTGGCAGCCGAGGGTCGTGGCGTTTAGAAAAGGCTTATATTGTTAAAAAGATCTGAAAAAAGATCTTTTTTTATTTACTTTTGCTGATATTTATAGTATAATATAAATGTATGAGAACTACTAGTGAAAAGAACTTAAAAGACTATATAGAAGAAGTAAGGAAAAATATTTATTATGACCCTCTTTCTGATACATATAAAATAAAGGTCGGGGACAAAATAGTAGTGATTCCTGACTATATTATGCGGGCGGAAAATGCGAACTTTCTTGAAAAAGGAGTAGACGGCATAGAGGACGAGCGTGTAAGAAAGATACTAGGACTAGACACAAAGTTTCCACAGATAGATTATACAGATTCTCGCTTATATGAGATAGGAACTTCTTTTGGCCAGGGATCAGGGGTATGTGTAGGGCCACAAGGACCTGGAGTGTATGCTGATATAAAAGCTTCTTTATATAGTAAGAGCAAATATGCTGACACTAACTCTACAGGGGCTTCCTCACATAATCAGGGCTGGCATGTCGCTGCTGGCGGCTATCATGGTTGCTATCAATGGGAGGCGACCCTCTTAGAACAAAAGGCTGAAGACAGAATTGCTTGTACTGAATGCGATAATGTTCTTAGGCCTTTTACAGAAGGCTTTGAAGTTAAAGTATACTACCACGATCGTTATGCTGGAATACCTTGGAATTTACTAGTAGATGAAGCTGTTAAGCTATTACGTACTAAGAAAAATATGGATATTCATATTAAATATAAGTGCGCCAAATCAGATGGAGCAGAAGTGTCTTATGAGGTATATAGTGGCACTAACAGCTCTAAGCGTGTAATAGCTTGTATCTTATTAACGCCAAAAGCCTTTGATAGAAGGTATACAACTGTTGTAGATGACTTTGCTATGTTAATGAGAAAGTTTGATACTCATACATATATCATGCTTCGTATTGCATATATATTAGGGTTTATTTATAAGCTCGAGGACTCAGCTGCCTTGAAGATGCCTTTACCTGAAGTGAAGGTTTTAAGGCATATTACTACACCTAATATTTAAGTATTTTTTCCATATAAAAGCCACTCAATTAGACGAAATCAGAGAAGCCAGGATACCTTGTTGTCTTGGCTTTTTTTCGTGCTCTTAGAACAGTATTTTAAGTTGCATACGGCGGCGAAGTTACGTATGAATATGCTTATAAAATAGCTAGCTTAATTGCTAAACTTATTTTTTTATTTACGCCCGCCAGTATAAAGCTATTAACTTTGGTACTCACTATATAAGTGGCAGTAAAAAGCATAAGGATTTAGAAGAGGTAATTTTACTTGTAGGCGAAAAGTTATAGCTATAAATATTACTTAGCATATAGGACTAACTATATAGGGCGAACTTGAAAAAGTAGAGCTAAAAAGAAACTTGAAAACGAATAAAGCTGAAATTGGGGTGATTTGAAAAATTGCCTTTTTTTTAAATTGCCCTGTTTTCAAAAATGAGCTTTTACTCATCGCAACTTAAAGCATAAGGGCCGAAATTATGGCGGTTTCAAAAGCTGAAATTGGGGCGTTTTGAAATTGGCTCATTTCTTGAAATCGCCCAGGATTCAAAATAAAGCCGTTCTGGGGCGTTTTTGGCTTTTGATAGATAAATTACCTAAGAGCCTGAAAAAACTCACCAGAAGCCAAATATGGGCTTTCTGGAGGCGTTCTGGCTTAACTGCTTATGCAAGATAGCGGAATTTGGGCGATTTCATGCGCGTGCATGCGTAAAAGAAAAGCGGCGACCAAGAGCCTGGAAAATCTTTAAAAGTGCTTTTTGTTCGAGAGGATGGCTCATTATGAATTGGTCGTCGCTCCGGCTGTGAAGCCGTGGAAAGGAGGTAATTGCCAATAAGGAGGACACAAGTGTCAAACCGCTCAAAACCATATTAGCTTGAAATTATAGAATTATCGATATATCGTTTTCGTCTAACGTATTAAGGTATCTTTCTAAAATTAAGATATCATTTATGAGGACGACCTTTCAGTTAAGAGCGGTTTTTTCGTCGCCTCACATTATATTATACAGTGAATGATTTATTTTTTCATCAATTTTTTTAGCTTTGACCAAACTTTCCTAATTTCAGCTATACATACATAGCGGCTGATTAAGATCAGATACAGTTTTTACTATAGTGTTAGTATGGCTAAAACTAAGCTGATAGTAATGAGCTGAAATAAAGCTGAAATAGTACAGTGCTTTTTAGATACCGCTGAATCTATACTTTTACTGAGCTTCTGCCTAAACCTAATTATTAGTGGGTCAACTAAGTGCTAAACAAAAACATACCTATTATAGAAGTCTCTATACAGCTAGTCTAGCTTATGAAATTGAGGTGATTTCAATGTGGGTAAGCCTTAACTTATACATATTTATATAAATTTATTTTAAATTTATATAAATATATATAAGTTAAAGGTGCTCGAGCTGGTTAAATTTGGGCAAATTTCTAAAAAATTACTTGCAACCGGCTAAAAAACGTGCTATAAAAAATGGCGCTATAATAAAAAAATAAAAAAACAAATTTTTGCTTTAAATTAAGCCTTTTTTCACTGTATAATATATTAGGAATACTAATAATTAGGTTAGGATTCTAACAGTAAATTTCGAAGAAATTTACACCGGCTTGCCGGTTATTTAGTAGTATTAGCCTAAAAATTTATTTTTAATAAATTAATAATTTAATAAATTAATAATTTAATAATTTAATGATTTAATAAATTATTAACACATAAATATATAGATCTATATTTAAAGTTATTATTTAAAGCTAAGCTATTAAAGCTAAGCTATAGTATATAAGCTATAGTGAATCGCGCGAGTATCTAATGTATTAGAGCATAGCATTAGAGTATAGCTTTAGAGCATAGCTATATATGCATAGCTATATATGCATAGCTTATAGAGCATAGCTTATATATATAGCTATATGCTATCGCGCGATCATGAATCGCGTGCGATCGTGTGTGCGTATGCATGCGTGCTAATTATTTTTAGGGAAAAAATAAAAAATTTAGGCAATTTAAGGCAAAAATAACAGGAGTGTGCACAAAGTTATTACAAATATTCGCTAAATTAGATGGAGACAAGTTTTTATGAAAGATGAAGTAAGATTAAATGTAAGAATTTCCGCAGGTCTATTAGAGAGAGTAAAAGCTGTAGCAGAAAGAAAGGGCCTTAATGTTTCAGCTCTTACTAGGTTGCTTCTAGTAAATTATGTGGAGAGCTGTAAGGATGAAGAAAGTAAAAGCTAGACTTAGTGAGCTTAGATGTAATTAGGATGATTTCAAATCAAGGAGATTTTAAAATATGGTAAATACAGAACTAAAGAAATGACCAGTTATTCGTTGCCCCCATTGTGGTATGGAATATACTCCAGCAGATATATTCATGCCAGGGGACTTAATAGGTGAGCCAGAGAATGTAGTTAAAGATGCATTAGGTAAGATCATCTATCAAGAGTATGATAAAGACAATGAGCCAGGTCAAGTAGAGCATTTTGTTTGTGATGCTTGTGGAAAACCTTTTACAGTGGAACCGATCATTACTTATAAAGTCAAGAAAGAAGATGAAGCATTAGATTTTAAAACTCAAGAATCATCTTTGTTAGACTAATTTCAAATTAGGGAGATTTCAGATAAGTGATTTACATACGTGAAACTATACCAATTAAGATGGCAGGAAGATCAAGTTTTTTGATTTCTTTCGCGTATGATCCAAAAATAGTAGAAGCGATTAAAACTTTACCTGTCAAGCAGTATATAAAGAAGATCCAAGCTTGGGAGATTCCAGTAGACTGCCTTGCTGAAGCTTTAGACACTTTGACATTCTTAGATACTATACAACTGATACTACTCCCTGAAACTGAGGCGATTCCAAATCAAAGTGATTTAACTCAAGTGGAAATAGACCGACTTCACTTTAAGCCTTATAAGCATCAAATTGAGGGAATCAATTATGGGTTACAGAAAAAGAAGTGGCTTTTACTAGATAACCCCGGCTGTGGCAAAACTAACCAGATCATTGGGTTAGCAGAAACACTTAAGTATAGAAATTTAGTGGATCACTGTTTAGTTATTGCAGGCATTAACTCATTGAAGAGTAATTGGGCGAAAGAAATTAGAAAGTTTAGTAATGAGCAATCAATTATTATTGGTGAGAAGCTCAAGCGCGATGGAACTGTTAGTAAGACACCGATGTCGATTGCAGAAAGAGTCGAACAACTAAATAAACCAATTTCAGAATTTTTTGTTATAATTAACGTGGAGAGCTTACGAGATGATCGTATTATTAGTGCAATTTTATCAGGGCCAAATAAGTTTCAAATGATCGCGATTGATGAAGTACACAAGTGTTTAGCTACCGGTAAGTCATCTACTCAAGGAACTAACATACTAAAGCTTAAAGCGGACTTTCAGGTCGCGGCCAGTGGATCCTTGCTACTGAACAACCCAATCAATTGTTGAGGCCCGTTGGCATGAATCGATGTAGATCACAGCACACTAGGAAACTTTAAAGCACAATTTGTGAAATTTGGTGGATTTGGCGATAAACAAATTATTGGATATAAAAATTTAGATACACTAAAAGAGGAACTCGAATCATGTTCAATAAGAAGATCTAAAGAGCAATTAGTAGACTTGCCACCAAAAACTATTACACTAGAGTTACTCGATATGTTGCCCGAACATCAAAAATTTTACGATGCTGTTAAAGATGGCGTTAAGTCAGAAGTGGATAAAGTAAAACTTACTACTGGGAACTTACTTGCTTTAACCACTAGATTACGTCAAGCTACAGTCGACCCCGGGATTTTAACCACTAATAATATTGCTTCTACTAAAATAGAAAGATGTTGTGAAATAGTAGAGGAACTCATGGATTCAAAAGAAAAAGTAGTTATACTATCATCTTTTAAACCACCAGTATATAAACTTGCAGAAGCATTGAAGCAATATAACCCAGTGATTTGTACAGGTGATCAAGCAGACGCTGATGTTAGTAGAGCTATCGATGCTTTCCAAAATGACGATGAGCATATGATCTTAATCGGTACACTAGGCAAGGTCTCTACTGGGCTTACACTAAATAGAGCGAGCTATATGATTATGCTAGATGAGCATTGGACATCTGCTATGAATAACCAAGCACATGATAGAATTTACAGACTAAATAATACTACCCCAGCTTTTATTACTGTACTAGCGTGTAAAGATACTATCGACGAGCGTGTACATGAAGTTGCACAGTATAAGCAGGATTTGAGTGATTTCGTAATTGATGATATTGAGAACTCGATCTCAGACTCACTAAAAGACGCTATGACTGATATCTTGATGAAGTTATAATTATTTGCTATTCCTATTTTATAATAAGCGTGTGCGTACATTTTTAATAAATTAATAAATTATTAAATCATTAAATTAATAAATTATTAAATTAATAAATTATTAAAAATAAAAAACTTTATTTACTTTGCGTCTGAAATATGATATAATATTGTTAGAGTAAAAGAAAGAGGTTAATATGGGAAGAGATACATTAAAAACTTTAGGGGCAACTAATTTATCAAAAGCAGAGCGAAGCTACTTAGACTATTATTCTACTGATCCTAGAAGTGTTAGAGCAATTTTAGAACAAATTGATTTTGGTGATACTATTGTTTGGGATCCAGGCAGCGGTAGAAATATGATTATTAACGTCTTAAAAGAAGCTGGTTACAAAACATATGCTACTGATATCTATGATTACGGTTATCAGGATAAAATTATGGACTTTCTTGAGTGTAATGAAAAGTGGGACGGAAGCATTTTAATGAATCCGCCTTATAACCTAGCTATGGAGTTTGTGTTAAAAGCATTAGAACTTACTAAACCAGGGGCAAAAGTTGTAGTATTTTTAAGAACGTTATTCCTAGAGGGCACGAAGCGTTATGAAAAGCTCTTTAAGAATAACCCGCCTAAAAATGTTTATGTTTTTAGCAATAGACAAGTATGCAGTAAAGTAGACGATCATACTGTAGGAAGTGCTGTTTCATATTCATTCTTTGAGTGGGAGAACGGTTGGCAAGGAACCCCGTCTATTAAGTGGATACAAAGTAAAAAATAAAACTTTTATAGCAAAAAAGTAGAGCATAAGGGAGGCAATACTGATGATTGAAATCGAATTAACTAAAGAAGAAGCTGAAGTTATTAGTAATTACCTATTTAGGAAAATTTGTAGGCTAGAAGACGCCAAGTTGGAGGATTCATATTGCTACCCGAAGCTTTATAGTGTGCATTATAAGCTTATGAAGGCAATTAAAGCTTTAAAGGAGGAAAAATAAATGGAATTAGACCAATTTGACTTTGAAGATCCAAAACAATTTTTCGAAGAGCTAGTAAAGAGAGCATTAGAGGGAAAACAGTCTGATTTCGAATTTATCAGAAACACTGATACAGTAAGGGTTGCGAGGCTATATAAGCGTGGTGTTAAGAAAGTTGCCAAGATGTTTAAAGGCATCAGCTCAGACCTAGTAAAGCAGTATACTAAAAACATTGCAAGTCCAAAAGTAAACGATCTAGAGACTCTTTTAGCAGCAAACCAATTTGCAGCTTGTTACAAATATTATATGAAAGAATACGCGATCGCGAAAGATATGCTGAAGGAATATAGAACATATGTTCTTAGCGGGCATATCTTAGACCAATTTTTATTTAACGCTTATAGACCAGACAATGAATGCGTCGACTATAGAAAATTACCTTGGAAATGGTTTTAAAAAAATATTTACATTAGAATTTTAGTGTGTTATAATATAGTTAAGGAGAAAAGAATAATGAAAGTCCAAAGTTCAACAATTTCAGAAATTAACTATGATGGAAAACTTCTTACTGTCTCATTTAACAACGGTAGAGTTTATACTTATGAAGGCGTACCAATTAATATCTACGAAGCTTTCACTAAAGCAGAAAGTAAAGGAAAGTATTTTCACGAAAATATTAATTACAGATACAATTATTCAAGGGTTAAATAAAAAAACTAAAAATGTAGTATAATATTACCAGGTAAACAAAGTATTTATTCTGTATAAATATTAAGCACATATTGCAAAGAGTCGGTTTACTCTATGCTCTGTATGTGCTATTTATGGGCCTATAGCTCAGTTGGGAGAGCGTCAGCTTTGCAAGTTGAAAGTCAAGAGTTCGAGCCTCTTTAGGTCCACCATATATTGATAAAATTTTTTAAAAAAGTTGAAAAAAAAATTAAAATAGCTATTTACATTTTCTTGTTTCTGTGTTATAATAATAATGCAAAGAGTGAATGAACAACACTATAAAACAGAAAGGAAAAAATAAGTTATGAGCGTATTTTATGGAATGGTTGAAGGCAACAGAAGTTGTGCAACAAGAGGTGGTAGTAGAGCAAGCGGCTTTAGAGCAAGTTGTCAGAGTTACGAGGGAAGCATTATCTCTACAATGAATTATGATGACGACGGAACATTAAGAGTTTGTGTTGGTACAAGCGATAGATCTTCTTGCTATTCTGACTGGAGCTCAGATGATTTCAATGGAACATTTGAAGAGTTCAAAGCATTACTTAAGCTTAACAAAGATATTAAAGAAGGTAGAGTCTCTGTGGTTAGACACAGAGCTAAGCGATAGATTCCTCTCTTAAGGTTGGTCTTGAAAAAGATCAACTTTTTATTTACTTTTTTTCAAAAACGTGTTATAATATTATTAAGAAAGAGAGGTAAAGAAATTATGACTAAAGTTGAAAAAAGAATTGAAGAACTTTATGTAGCCGTAGCTAAAGCTGATTATTCTGACCTTGGCTATTCAGTAAAATCTGGAAAATCTGGTAAAGGTGCTAAAATTAATATTGTTCCGGCTGCAGTAGATAAAGTTCACCCTAATTTTTTGATTAAAAAAGAAATGGATAATGAATCAGGTCGTTTAACTTTAAAAGCTGAAATATCACATAGAAGTGCAACTTGGTGTCCATTTATTGAATTAATCTTTTATGTAGATGGTGAAGACTATCACAATTATACAGATGCTGGCGACTTAGTTATAAAAGAACTTAAGAGATACATGGCTATTGAATCAGACGAATTGTTTAAACATATTAGAAACACTGACAAGATTTCAGTTATGAGAGATAAGGTTGCTCTTACTCATGGTTGTGCAACATTTAATATCTTTATTTGCTAAAAAATACGAAAAGGCTATTTACAAAATAGCTTTTTTATGTTATAATAATAATAGAGAGGTGAGAGATATGAAAGATAAAGAATTGGCAAAACAAGAATATCTTGAAATGATTAAGCAGTCTTGGACTTGGGCTAAACTTACTGATAAGGAAAAGAATAAGTTTGTTGAAATCTTAGAGTACCCTAGCTCTGTTGTAGTTATTAAAGGAGACTACAAACAACGCTGGAGAGCTTGTGGAGCTTTATACCATACTTATTTAACAGGGCTTGGGTATGATGATTCATCTAAGTGGAGATAAGTTGAGCTATTTTTATATTTTAGAAGGTGAGACTAATGAACTATTACAAAGTTAAAATTATAGGTATTGATTACGCAATTGGTTACGAAGACTTAGACTTTGACCCATGGGAAGATTGTTTTAATATTATTGACGAAGAAGAAGCAGAAAGAAAAGCTGATGAAGCAATCAAAAAGATTAAAGACAGTTTGCCACAAGAGCTTTTCTTTGATATCGAGTGTGAACCAGAAGACTTAGATGATTTGGTGTGTAATGCTATCAGTGAGAAAACTGGCTGGCTTATTAACGGATTCACTTACGGCGATGTTAAAATAAAATAAACTATTTACAAAAATCAGTTTTTGTGATATAATAATAGTGTAAGAGAGGTAAAAACAAATGGAATTTAACAAAGAAACCCTTGAAAAGGTATTAAACGTAGAGTTGGTTGGTAAAGATGTTGGCTATTCATATTGGAACTTTGTTAGTACAGTATTGAAAATTATTCGTATCTGTGCAAAAAAAGTAAATTTAGATGAAAACGATTTCAGTTATGAGTTGAAACGTGACAGCAACAATTCTGTATATCTTACATATAAAGGTGTTTGTTTTGGTGAGGCTGGCTTTCAAAAGCAAAAAGG
>AUXO018201695.1_pt1 | contig 10480 bp, 4 predicted proteins | sample 768731 | NCBI WGS metagenome assembly AUXO01 (sample SAMN02715735, study PRJNA202380) | gut metagenome | biome: sheep rumen | host: Ovis aries | place: New Zealand: Palmerston North | reverse complement strand
CTTGAAAATGCCATGAGAGGAGCACGTAACCCCCTTAACTCATGGGCACGTTCAGACAGCTCATATGATGAAAACGGAAACTATATTCTTGGTCCCAATGATCTTTCCCTCGCAAAACGTCTCCGCATTGCAGGCTCGGATCACCGCAAGTACGTTCGTATGATCATGGTATGCTGCGACATTACAGCTCCCATCTACTGGTGGAAGGAGTATGACACATATAAGGTTGCCACAGTAGCAAACTCAACCTCAACCATGCACAAGATTCACAGTAAGCCCATCGAATACGACGACTTTTCTCATGATCACCTCACTCCTGACGCAGAAATGATAATGAAGAATTACATTGCCGAGATTGAAAAGATCCGACTTCGTTATATGGAAGAAGGCAAAAACAAGGAGGACTGGTATGATCTCATTCAGATGATCCCCGAGTCCTATAATCAGATGAGAACAGTAACTCTTAATTACGAAACTTTGATCAACATTTATTTCGCAAGAAAAAACCATAAGCTTCAGGAGTGGCATACCTTCTGCGAATGGATAGAGTCTCTTCCTTATGCTCAGGAGATCATTATCGCAAAAAACGATGAAGCTCAGCCTTTGTGATGATCGCATATTAAAACAGCTTATTTAGCCGTTAAATAAGAATCTTATTCAGCAAAAAACAAGCTATAAATCAAGACGTGATTTATAGCTTGTTTTTCTTTATAACGTGATGCTTTTCCCCAAAGTTACCGAATATATCAGCTTCTCCTTCACTCTTTTTCCTGTTATGGATTCCAGTGCCTTTCCATAAAGCTCCAGCTGTTTTTTATATCTTCCTATAAGAACATCCTCCGTTTTAACACGATCCGTCTTATAATCCACAAGGACTATTTCGTCATCCTCTATAAAAAACGCGTCTATTATTCCCTGCAGCAGAATATGTTCCGTCACATTTCCCATACCAAACAGTTCATTATGCGGAAGATTAAGCATGAAGTGCTTCTCTCTGAAAAGCATTCCCTTTTGCTGAGCCTTCCTGAAGCGTTCAGCAAGATCACTGTCAAGAAAAGTCCTGAAGTGCTCCTCCTTCAGAAGCTTATATTCCTCCTCCGGCATCTTCTCCTTGAGCTGCTGCATGACTCTTTCCGGTGCATCCTCATAATCATATTTCTTAAAAGCATGGTGATAGGCATCACCGATTACCGCCCCTCTCGTTCTGTCCATGCCCTCTGAAGACTCCCGTGAAGCAGCATCCTTAGGAAAGATTTCTGTATCGGAATGATCTGCCACGACGGCCCAGTGCTCTCCTTCCTTCAATGTTCTGGTCATTTCGTACTTTTCAATCTCCGCTTCCTTAAGCTCTGAAACAGAATGTTTCGGATACAGCGATACTGCATCCTGATAATCATATCTGTATGAGAATTTGTGAAGCTCTCTCTGAAAGGCTTCTTCATCGGTCCCGACCTCCATTATCTGTCGAAGCAAGGCCTCATGCTGCTCCTTCAGACTTTCATTTCTGTCAGTCATACTCCTCTTTATATCCGACAAAGTATAGACCCTTGCAGCTATAGGATTTCGGATGCTTCTTCCCTCACTGGTGTCTTCTAGTCTGCTCCTTCCTTCAGCCATAACTATCCAGTCAAGATAGCATGATGCATTTCTGATCACTGTACTGCTTAACTCTGTGTCAGAATCCCTGAACTTTTCCAGAAGCTTATCCGTATCACTTACAGCCGCCGTCAGTATCAGCTTATGAACCGCTCTTGTCATGCCTACATAAAGGACTCGAAGCTCCTCTCCCAGCTGATCCGTTTCCAGCTTTTCCTTGATTGCAGCTCTTTTAAGTGACGGAATCTTCACCTTGTTCTCAAGATCTATATAGTTACAGCCTATTCCATATTCAGAATCTATAAGCATCTTCCCATTAAGATCCTGCTTGTTGAACTTACGGCCCATACCGGAAAGGAACACCACCGGAAACTGAAGTCCCTTGGACTTATGTATGGACATGACTCTGACCAGATCGTCCTGATCGGAATATATGGAGGCTTCTCCCTGATCATCATCATATTTTTTCAGCTTCTCTATGTACCTTATGTAATCAAAAAGTCCCTTGTATGAAGTCTTCTCAAAGGACAAAGCCATATCCACCAGAGCATCCAGATTGGCCTTTCTCCTGCTTCCTGAAGGCATGGCTGTTACATAGTTATAGTAACCCGTCTCATCATAAATTCTGTAAAGAAGCTCATGGATGGACAGATAATGAGACATCTGCCTGAATTTCTCTATGTCCCTGTAGAATCCCAGAAGCTTATGGGCAAGCTCCTCTCTGAGAGGCTCACTGCTTCCCACCTTCTCTTCATCCGCTATGCTGTATATTCCATACCTTTCTTCATCCCTCGCCTCAGCATCTTTAAAATCCTCTTGAACGATTGCACAGCAATTCTCATTCAGGTCACTCTCTGCATCACTCTCTATATCGATTATTGCTCTGAGGGTTCCTCTTGAATTAACTATCTCCGCCATCTCTTCATCGGTGAATTTATAAATGTCAGAGTGCATGGTAGCAGCGAGAGGTATATCCTGTTCAGGATTGTCGATGACATTCAGAAGGCTTAATACTGTCTCAACCTCTACTGTATTGAAGTATCCTTCGTTGCTTGTGCAGTATGCAGGTATGCCCTCTTCATTCAGCACATCAACTATAGTATCGGCCCAGGATCCCGGTGAACGGGTCAGTATGACAATGTCTCTGTACGGGGTCTTTTCCTGCCTGTCATGAAGCTCATGTATACGGTGAGCTATAAGACGCGCTTCCGCTTCTTCCTTCAAAAGCTCCTCTCCGTCAAAAAGGTCCCGGGAAAGCTCCTTATCGTTTTCCAATAAAAGGAGCTCCGTCAGATATTCCGGCTTCAGCTCATCAGAATATTCAGCATCCGGAAAACCGTAGTGAAGAGCCGCCTTCTCCGTGTAGTCTATGCCTCCCACGGGTGAGATCATGACTCGCCTGAACACATCATTCGCCGCACTTATGACCTCATTTCTGCTTCGGAAATTCCTGCTTAGCTCTATGGTCGGATAATTCACATCATTATACTTGCCGAGGAAAAGATCGGGTCTTGCCTGTCTGAAGCTGTATATGGACTGCTTCACATCACCAACCTGAAAAACATCGGGTCTTCCGAATCGCTCGGAGGAAAGGGCGGCTATAAGCTCCTCCTGCACATAGTTTGAATCCTGATATTCATCCACCAGTATCTCACGATATCTTCTGGCATAATCATCCGCAATCTGTGAAAAGCATCTGTTTCCGTTTTCATCCACCGAATAAAGTATCTCCAGGGCTTTATGCTCCAGATCCCCGAAATCCAGCATATGCCGTTTTTCCTTCTGCTCCTGGAACCTGCCGATGAACTCTCTGGTCAGATTTACAAGCACTTTTATGCCGGACTCTATTCCCGCCTCCATGCTTGCTTCTGTTTCCTTATCGGGTATAACGATTCCGTCTGCTATAGCCTTAAGATCCTTTTTTACCGCATCCCTTATATCCTTAGCCTTGTCCTTAAGCTCTGCTTTTGAAGGCTTAAGCCGTCCGAAGCTGTTTTGTGCCGACTTCACAGCCGACACAAAGCTCTCTATATCTTCGGCATCTGAAACAGCATCTATGGCATTAAGATTTGCAGTGAATTCATCTATATAAACCTCAGGTCCGTCGGGATCCTCACATATGGATAAGGCATATTCCATATTTTCCGCATCATCCCTGATCCTTGCCCTTAGCTGATTAAGAAAAAACCTTTTCCAGTTACGTCCGTTGTCCTCCTGATCTATGCATCTGTCAAGATATTCCATGGGCCACGGATTCGCCGAAGCATAATCGTGAAGCTTGAGAATAAGCTCCTCAATTCCGTTATCTCCCTTGCCTCCGGAAAATGCATCCACAAAATTCAGAAAGTCCGCATCATCCTGCAGTGCATAGTGTTCCTCCAGAAGATCTGAGATTACATCACTTTTTAAAAGCTTCAGTTCTCCGCTGTCTCCCATTCTGAAGCCCGGATCCAAATCTATGGCCGCATAGTTTTCCGTTATGAACCTCTTACAGAAGGAGTCAATGGTGGAGATATTGGCATTCTGAATATTTCCGGCCTCTCTTATAAGCCCTGCATCATACGGATGCTCCGACAGCTTTTTATCTATGGCCGACTTTATACGTTCTCTCATCTCCTGAGCTGCCGCGTCCGTAAAGGTCATGATGACCATCTGCTCAAGTGACAGGGGCTCCTCCTTATCCATTATCCTGGATATCACATGCTCAACAAGAACAGCTGTCTTACCGGAGCCTGCCGCTGCTGCCACCAGAAGATTTCCGTCTTTATGATCTATGACCCTTTGCTGATCATCCGTCCATTTCATCCTGCGACTCCTCCGGCATTATTTCTTTCCATATTTCTTCAGGTTTCATCATTATCTGTTTCCTGTATCTGTATCCTTCGATACGACTGTCAAATTTACATATACTATGATAAGGACAATAGTCACATGCCGTGCTGTCCTTACCGAAATCCATGGGATCTACGGAGATCCTTCCGCACTTTATCTCCTTTGCAAAGCGCTGCATGAGCTCTTCAACATACTTTTCCAGGGCTTCAAACTGCTTTGTGGAGGCTACATACTTTTTGCTGAGATCTACGTCACCGCCCTTTATGGTTACCGGAATCACCTCTGAATCCTTAACTATATCCCTGTCGAGTTTTTTCACTATTTCCAGCTCGGAATTCACAAGTCCGTCCACCCTAAGCTCCTTGAGGATCTCCTTTTCAGTATTTTCAGCTGTCCTTTCAGCTTTATATTCAAGTACCGGATCCTGTATCCTGTAATACAGCATGGCAGCAGGAACTATCTCCTTGTTCTGATTTCTGTTACTGTAATCCGTCATGGCGTAGCTCATATAGGTCACAAGCTGTAACTGCAGACCATTATAGACCTTACAAAGATCAAAGGTGGTCTTGCCGGATTTATAGTCTATTATCTTTACATAAACATGATCCGCATCCCTTGCCACATCAACTCTGTCGATTCTTCCCCTGAGCCTTAGTCCGTTTCTCACATAATCAAACTGCTTTTCCATTCCGTCCACATAGAATTCTCCATGCTTAAGCTGCTGAGAGAGTGCCCAGAGCGTAAGCTTAGTTATGCTTCCTGCCTTATGGACAAGATACTGGTTTCTGGCAGTATCATACAGCATTCCGTAATTGTATGTCTCAGCCACGTTCCTGACACTGTTTTCTGCAAGAGCATTAAGCTCTTCCGTGCTTAACTCCTCAAGCTTTTTATGCATGTCAAATACATCTCTGAAGCTCTTCTCGATAGCTGAATGATAAATATTTCCTATATCAAACATCTGAACCTCAAAGGTCTCTCTTTCACTTAACCTTAATCCGTACTGAAGGAAATGAGCATAGGCACACTGTCCGAATCTTTCAAGCCGTGTGATAGAACCGCTTATCATATCCCCGTACAGCATTTCCGAAGTATCCGGCGTAAGATTCATGTCCTCATAATGGGAAAAAGCCGCAGAAACAAGATCCAGAGTTTTCTCTCTGAAGTTCTCATCTTCATAAAGAATCCTCAGGAGCCTTATGAGCTTCTCATATAGAGAGCCCTCCGTTACGGGCTGCCCAACTGTCTCCGGAAGCTCCGATGCAATAAAACGTACTGCTTCCTTCCGTGTAAAGATCTTCGGCTTAAGCCTTCTCAATTTCTTTATCCTAAAATCCGAGAACATATCCTTGATATCCCCGATAAGTCCGGAGGGCTTCACTCCCTTTCCGTCTCTTCCCTTCATGGGATAGCTGAGCACCAGTCTTTCCGACGGATTTAAAAGTGCTCTGTATATGTAGAATCTTTGTATCAATGCTTCTTCGGTACGATCCGGTGCAAGCTCAGCTCCTATCTCCGAAAACAGCTTTCTGTCTCTGTCCGTTATTATCTTATGATCGCTCTCGGCCTTTGGAATCTCTGTAGAAGTGATCCCCGCAACAAAAAACACCAGTGGATTTGAAAATCTGGATCTCGTCAGATCTCCTATAACCACCTGATCCATGGTGGCCGGTATAACCCTTACAGAAGCCTCAGCCAGTCCCGCCTCAAGTATGTCCTTAAAATCACTCACTGAAATAACAGCATCTCCCAGAAGCTTTGCCATCTGATCGAGAACCGTATCAACCGCTGATATACTGTCCTTGATGAACTCTGCACGATTCTGGTCTCCCTCTTCTCTCAGCTTATCCGTAAGCGCAAGTACGTAGCTTTCCGACCTTGATTCAGCCATAAAATCCTTCAGGGCCTGAACCTTCACCGTAACATCCGTATCTCTGCTCTTGATCTTTTTATAGAGGGAAAGAACAGGACAGAACAGCTTCTTACGGAGAGCTTCCATCTCGCTTTCACTGCCATCCCTTTCAGTCCAGACATTTTCATACTTGGTGATACCGCGTTTACCTGTTTTACGGAGGTAATTGTCCATGATATCGATTTCATGCTCTTCGGAGGGCTCCTCCTTAGGACAGGCTCTCAGAAATCTTATGACAGAATCAAAGCTGAAGTTCTGATCTATAGCCTCCAGTGCAGCACAAATGATCCCGGCATAGGGCGAATCCGTAAGCCTTCCGGGATCATCAAAGAAATAGGGAATCCCCGCCTCCGAAAACACCTTATATACTATATCTCTGTAGCTTTCGGGGTTTGTAAGGATGATGCCCACATCTTTGTATCTCATTCTTCCGCTTCGTATCAGCTCTTCTATCTCTGAAGCTATGGCTTCTATCTCCTGCCTCTGATCCTGAGCCTCCCAGATGCTGAGAGCCGATCCTGCCTCTGTTTTCTCAGCATTTACGCCGAATCTGTAGATTCTTCTCTCTATAACATCAAGAGCATGACCGTGCGGAGTATCAAATCTGAAAGCGGGTCTGTCAGCCCCTCTCTCCTCTCCTGTCCACGCATCATACCTGTTTACGTCTATTTCCGGAATAAGCTCCACCTTAAGCTGCTCTGCCATTTTTGTAAGCTTCTTTATAGTCTGTCTCGAAAGATGGAAAAGATCCTCAGGTCCCCTCTCATCATATATGGATTCTCTTGCGTCAATGCTTACATCCAGCGTCACCAGCGTCTCTTTTGCAATCGGAAGAATCTCTTCCATGATATCAAGCTGCACAGGTGTAAACCCTGTGAAACCGTCAAAAGCAACAACCGCCCCCTTAAGGAGCTCCGATTCCGGCATGCTCCTGTAAAGCTTGTCCAGTATCTCCTCCTGTGTAAGATATCCATGCTCTGTCATGTACTCCTGAAAGCCCTCTAAAATCAGAGCCAGATCATGAAGTTTATTCTTTGTGTACACAGACTCTGCAAGAGCTGCCGCCGCATCAACCATTTCAGGCGTGATTCTGTACTGATAGAACTCGGAAATCTGTGATTTCAGCTCTGCAAGGAAGCCTGCCTTGTTCAGCTCTCTCTGATAAAGCCTGAGCTTATCCTTTATCTTTTCTGTGACAGACCTGAGTATCATTACCTTTCCCATATCATCGATTATAGCCATACTTCCCATGGGAATATCAAGCTCCTCAAATACCCGGTATGCAAGTCTGTTGAAGCTCAGAACATCAATGTTCAGGATTCCGTTTCCTTTATTGAAAAGATGACCGGTAATCCTCTTCTGCATGGCAAGCGTGTCCTGCTCCGGAACTATCAGAAACCAGTTTTTACCGAGATCCTTGGGCGCTTCCTTTAAAAAATACTGTAGGATATATTCTGTTTTTCCGGCACCGCCGGCACCAAAAACAAATTGAAGACTCATTCAACAACTCCAAAAATGCTTCCAAATAGATTTTAAAAATGAACTGAATTCCTATCGCCCCGAAAAAATAAGGCTCTGTCAGACAGTTTTCCGAAAAATCTGTCATGAGAGAAAGAATCCTCACACATTATACCCCATCCGGTCTCATATTGGCATTAAAGCAATCCTTTACAGGGCTGCGGAATGCATCTGGTCATATATATTTTTTAAGATCTGGTAGTTTAAACAAAGCCAGTGGTTCCCTATAATCCAAGACAACAAAAAGATGTCAGGGGCGCGTCTAAAGCATCCGACTTAAGGATTTTGCCTTATGACATTGGGACAAGATATTATACATTTTTTGGGGAGGAACAAATCATGAATCAGTCTAAAACTTACAAGCTTTCACTTGCAGCTCTGTTTGCAGCTCTGTCCTATGCGGTTTTTACATTCCTTCAGATAAAGATACCTGTAGCCGGAGATATGACATCCATCCATCTGGGCAATGCTGTAGTAGTTCTTGCTTCATTTATAATAGGAGGTCCTCTCGGAGGCCTTGCAGGTGCCATAGGAATGAGCATCGGAGATTTTTTTGATCCTGTCTATGCACCTCTTGTTCCGAAGACACTTATCTGCAAAACCATCATTGGCCTCATTACAGGTTTTGTTGCTCATAAAATAGGTCACATCACCACCAGCGATGATCCTAAGCACGTTCTTCACTTTGCTGTCCTCGCCGCAGCTGCAGGACTTACCTTTAATATTTTTGCCGATCCTATCATCGGTTACTGGTACAAGATTCTCATTCTCGGAAAACCTGCTGCAGAGCTTTCACTGAAAATCAACTTCGTATCTACCATAATCAATGCGGTAATATCTCTGATCGTTTCCACCGTTGTATATACAGCATTGAGACCGGCACTTAAGCAGGCGGGATTCTTCCTGAAGCTTGCACATTAATTGTATCATCTTAATCCGGCAGCAGCTGTCGTGCCATCGAGTGGGAAATATACCCTATTCGATCACGAAATGGTTTCAAATATCCTATGATATAAGCAGGTCGTCCCCTTGAAACCCTTATCTCGAAAAAAAGAAGCAGTTTCCAAAAGGTTCTGCTTCTTTTTTATTGTTATATTCTGTACTTTCTAATATAATGTAGTGTACTTTTGTCATAATGAATGGTATCAGTAAATTTCATGATATAAAGGAAAACAATATGTATAATAACGAATTACTTTTCATGACTCCTTTTCTTAAAGAAGTCCTCTGGGGCGGAACCAGGCTCCAGGAAAAGTACGGATATAAATCAGACAGTGAACATATCGGTGAAGCCTGGGTGGTAAGTGCCAATCGAAATGGTGAGAGCCGTGTACTTGACGGACACTTCAAGGGTATGACGCTTTCAGAATTATGGAAAATGCAGCCTGAGCTCTTCGGGCATCATTCCTCTGTGGGAAGTCCCGAGAATCCTGAAAACGGATCATGCAAGGACGCCTATGCATCCTGTTCACAAAAGACAGCTAATATCGCTAAATCCGACAGCTTTCCCCTTCTTGTAAAGCTGATTTATGCAAGAGACAACCTATCCATACAGGTCCACCCCGATGATGATTATGCCTATGTCCACGAAAATGGCGGCAGCGGTAAAACAGAATGCTGGTATATCGCTGACTGTGAAGAGGGCGCTGACATTATCATCGGACATACGGCAAGGAATAAAGAGGAACTCAGGGAAATGGTCACAAACGGAGAATGGGATAAGCTCCTTCGTGTCATACCTATACATAAGGGTGATTTTTTCTACATTCCTTCCGGCACGGTTCACGCCATCCGTAAGGGCACCCTGCTTCTTGAGACCCAGCAGAACTGTGATCTGACCTACAGATTGTATGATTACGGAAGACTCCAGAACGGAAAACCCAGAGAGCTTCATATAGAAAAAGCAATCGATGTCATTACCTGTCCTTCAGAAAATGATACCTTTGCCAATGCTTATGCCGCATCTTCTACTGACACATCAGAAGGTCAGGCACCGGAACATACAGAACTCTTGAAATGCAGATATTTCTCAGTTGATAAATATCTCGTGAAGGATAAACACAGCATCACTCAGAATCATTCCTTCCTGATAGTGGATGTTTTGGAAGGCTCCGGAACTGTTGACGGAATTCCTGTAAGATCCGGAGACAATTTCATTGCTCCTTACAACTACGGAGAGCTTCATTTCGAAGGCGATATGACTCTCATAACATCCCATATCTGAATAAATTTATTTCAAAAAACAGCACGCCACGCATCAAGCCGTTTATCCTGATGCAGAGCGTGCTGCTTTTATATCATTTTCTTATACCTTAACCCTGATTCCGGACTTAATAAATCTGAACATGCGAACAGCGCCTTTATAGTAAAGCTCCTCCGCCTTATCAAGTGCCTCCTGAAGCGGCATAGGGCCATCTACTGTAGTCATGATGGAATCGATGCCATGGTCAAATATTTTTTCATAGTCCTTTCCGAGTCCGCCGCAAAGTGCAATAACCGGAACCTCCTGCTTCTTCGAACGATCTCCCACTCCCTGCATGACTTTTCCGAAGCAGGACTGCCAGTCAGTACGTCCTTCTCCGGTTACAACAAGATCAACTCCCTTAATACGCTCATCAAAGT
>AUXO015907360.1_pt1 | contig 10480 bp, 9 predicted proteins | sample 768731 | NCBI WGS metagenome assembly AUXO01 (sample SAMN02715735, study PRJNA202380) | gut metagenome | biome: sheep rumen | host: Ovis aries | place: New Zealand: Palmerston North | reverse complement strand
GTTACAATGATCTTTATACTCTTACCGAACCAGCCATAACGACATTGTTGCTGACCTAACATCTTTTCTAAAATTTGGAAGAGGCCATGCCATATTCCCCATACAATAAATGTCCAATTTGCACCATGCCATATACCACTCACTAAGAAAGTCACAAAGATATTCTAATAATTGCGTATTTTAGAACACCTACTTCCACCTAAAGGAATATAAATATAGTCTTTCAGCCATGTAGAAAGTGACATATGCCATCTTCGCCAAAAATCTGTTACACTTACTGCAAAATATGGTCTACGAAAGTTTTCTGTCAATTCAAAGCCTAGCAATTTACCGACTCCTAAAGCCATCAAGGAGTAACCAGCAAAATCACCATATATCTGAATAGTATAGAAAAAGCTTGCTGCGAAACAGGTAATCCCTGTATAATTCACATAGTTGTTCAAAACTGTATCAACATACAATCCCATTCTATCAGCCACGACTACTTTCAGAAACATGCCCCAGAGTATCATTCTCAAACCTTCCACAGCTTTGCTATAATCAAAGTAAGGTCTAAGATTCTTAATCTGAGGTATTACCATAGATGCCTTGTTGATAGGTCCAGATAGAATTGAAGGGAAGAAAGATATGAATAGAGCATAAGTTAGGAAATCCTGCTCGGCTGCTATTCTTTTATAATAAACATCCCACACATATCCTATTGCCTGAAATGTGAAGAAAGAGATACCAATGGGGACAGCCCAATTCAATCCTTGCAATTCAAATCGCAGCCCAAACAAAGAAAGCAATGCGACTACTTGTTCATTAATGAAGTTGTAATACTTAAAGAAAAGCAAAGGTAATAATCCGATTATGACTCCAACGACCATTGTCCTTTTGGATTGCTCTCTTTTACGTTCAATTCTCAAGGCTGTCAAATATGATATACACGTTACCCCGAACAGAATCAAAGCATAAACAGGTTTCCATTTAAGATATAAAATATAACTCACTATAAGCAAAAACGCATTTCTAGCTTTCTGACACCTGGCAGGTATCAAATAATAGAGCAGGAATAGTAGAGGAAAGCAGACTATGAAGAAAAAAGAATTGTAAATCATTATAAGTTCATTCCTTTACAAATCAATCATACAAGGAAGTATGGACCACTAATAATGCAGTTGTAGGGCTAACCGAAGTTACCTCTTATCTAGCATGAAACCATCTACTGCATAATGCCACCTACGCCACATTGATATATACAGCACCCCGATTGGAGTCCACGCAACATCAACTGGATAGTAACGAAACAGTCGCCAATTGTGTTTCATCCAAGCCGTCATCAACATCATTCTGTTTTTATAGCGACCTCGTTTTAGACGTTTATCGGACTTACCAAAGTTTCCAGACTGAAAAACCTCTTTCAGTAAAAAAACACCTGCTTTCTCATCGGGTCTGCACACCATCTTCTCTTTCGGTAATCCAAATACCTCTTGCATCACCCACATTGAGGCAGCAGCAAATTTCATTAGGCCAAACCTACGTACATATCTACTATAAATACCATTCTTATTATTCGATGAGATACTTAGGTTGAGGTTCATTAGAACAAAATATAAATCCATCATCTGTCGCATCCCCACCCCCTCGTATAAGAGATGCCAGAAATTATGATTTAGCACCAATATTAAATTAAACACGTCATTAGGTACTGGAAATCCAGCATCATCTGAATAATCTATTAACTTCTCTCTTTCTTGTTTGAACCATCTTTGTAGTCGAGCGTTGCGCCATAAGTTTCTGCTCAATGTAGGGCGATAGTGTAGTTCCACCTCTGCGTCATAGAATCCTTGTAGGTCAGCATGATGATAGTCGTAAAACCAAATTCCATGTTCTTTTTGCCCCCAACGGATAACATCCTTATGTGAAGCTAACAACCACAAATCAATATCACCAGGTTGTCGCAACATGGCTAAACTATTGTGTTTATTGTCAACATCTCTGCAACTTGTGGCATTAACAATATCGGTATTTCTTACAACCTCTTTGTAATCATACAGTCTGGCAAGACTTTGTCCTTTCAACACACAGCACTTAAAACCATCCTCTTCAATCCGCCTACAAAGAAACCTTGACCATTGGTTCATTTGTACATTACGATCCTGTATCTTCACGGTCTGCCATGACCAATCCAAACTCACATCATCTGGTGGACTAATCCCTAGCAACTTAAGCCTCCCTACCCCAGCTAAACAGACACCGACAACCGCTTGCTCCTGAGACATTTGCAATAACTGCCGCCATTCGTCATCAGTTGGTATTCGCTGCAACGATTTGCGACATCCAATAGCAATCTGGATAAGATCAACGAAAAGAGTTTGGATTGTATTATAATTCACGAATCTGAAAGACGTTTTATTCAATAAGTATGTGCTTCTTATTTACCACTACTTATTTTATTTCCATTTAACATTTATACAAGATATCCAGATACTGTCGACTGGCTACTTCTATTAGGAATTCAGAGTTTTGCAGAATCTGATATTACATCGTAAATAATATCAAGGCATCGCTGAGATGCTTTACCATATACTTCGACATATTTGTCACGAAAATCACGAGATATAGACCTACGTTTTGTCTCATCCATCGAAACAATTTCTTCAAGAAGATCATCCTCGTTATCTATTCTACAGATTAGTTCATCTCGTATGTCAAAATACATACCTCTTTCACGATTATATCGTTCATAATCATAAGTGAAACACAACATAGGTTTACCTTGTATCGCATAGTCAAAGAAAATGCTAGAGTAATCTGAGATCAAGATGTCCGATGCAATTATTAGCTCATTTAAATCTGGGTACGAAGACACATTCCTTAAAAACTCACTATCTTCTATACCCATTACTTTTACAATCTCATAATGAGCACGGAACAACAATACGTAATCCTTCGCAAGCATAGCTTCCCATTTCTTCAAATCCATGGGTGGAATCAAAACGCAATTGCTATTTCCATCCTTCTCATACTCTCGAAAGGTAGGGGCATAGAGTATCGCTTTTTTTTCAGCTGGAATATTTAGCTTGAGCTTAGCCTTTAACTGATCTTCAGAGGTAACATGAGCCAAAACGTCATTACGAGGTAAGCCAGTAACCCGAAAGCCACTTACGGGTCTATTGAATGCCTTGGAAAAAATAGCCACATCATATTGACCTTGTGCCAACATTATGGAATTATTAACTCTCTTCTTTTTTAGGCTAAATGACTTATTCCCTTGATTGATATCAACTCCCATCCTTTTTATAGCCGAACCATGCCAAGTGTTAAGAACAAAAGTGTTTACACCGGAAAAGTATAATCCTCGTGTCATGCTGCTGTTGGTTACCCAAACTCTTGCGCGTAACAGCGTTTTGTAATATGAAAAGGTGTCTATCTTCAGTTTTTCACCTTTGGGCAATTCGTATTTGTTGGGCTGCATGAAAGACCAGACAAACTGATAATTATCAAAACGATGGTCTGAAAGCATCGCTTCGTAAATCGCTTTCGGACTGTCATCATATTTTCTTCCCCCAAACGATGCAAAGACGATTAGTCTATCATCTGTTTTCACGAAGAATTTCAATAATAAAATAGCATTACTTCCAATGAAGTTATATAATGAAAATAACGTTTTACTATACTTTATCCTATTAATTAAACTAAGTGATGCCATAGTGTATTATAATCTTCCGCTTTCAATTTTGTATTCATAGCTATGCAACCCCTCTGCCCTGAAATCGGTATGGTAACGTTCTAGAACATTCTTAAAAACCTCTTCGTATTGAGGAATAAATAAATCATCCTTATTAACGATATGATTAATGATTTCTTGAGCTAAAGAAGATGTCAAGGCCAAATCTGTTTTTCCTTGATTGAAACTCGTTCCTTTTATACTACCAGGTGAAACATTTAGAATTCTATTTGAAGTGCCAGCTTTCTCCAACTCCACATTAATACTTTCAATAAATATCTTCAAAGCTGCCTTTGTTGCCCCATATAGTGAAAAGAATGGTGAAGACATAAAACCCGCAATGCTTACCATCACTCCACAATAGAAATCCTCCATTGATCGTATTTTGTCATAAAAATGCTTGATTACACGAATAACCCCAATAGTATTAACTTTAAAATAGATAGGTATTATACTCTCATCTATATCCTCGAAAAGAGCTAATTTCCCAAACCCTGCTGTTATTACTAAACCGTCAATATCTGTAAAACGGTCAAATAAGGAATAATCGTCACTTGTCAAGTCAAATAAAAAACTCTCTATCTTCTCTTCGTGATACTCTGGTGATAGTGGCTGTTTATCTACGATATAGACCTTCTTTGTATCCTCCTTCGCAGTAAGTATTTTTGCGATGGACAGACCGATGCCATTTGCGCCTCCGACTACTAATACTCTTTTCATTTTACCTTATAACTCCTGCCTGTAAGTTTATATATTTTTTTTCCATTGCCCCCAATCATGACAAAACCTTTATAAAGCCAACACCCTTCAGGTTCTGTCTTAAAACCATTACTTAACATATCTACAGTTCTTGTCAACCTTCGCTTCTTCAAATCTATTTCGCGGAATAATACATAATTTAACTTCTCATTCTTGCTCGGGTAACCCTGGACAAAATAAATCATTCCATTATGATAAAACCCTCCTTGGGCATTCAACAAACTGAAACCACAATTAAACGATTCCAAGATGTCATAATCATTCAATTTAATATCCGATTGTATTTTACCATACTTGTCTCGAAGTGAAGGAAGCTGAAATTTAGTTATAACGGCTTGATGATAATTGGAAGCTCCCGACCTGTTGTTTCGGCTATATGTGTAAAGATAACCATTCGTAACATCAATTACAGCATTGGGATTTCCCATACTATTATCATCTGTCATTACAGGAAAAGAAATCTTTTGAACCTGCTCAACACGGAAAGAATCGATAATTCCGCTTTTACTCATGAAAGGTACAATTCTCAGAACATCTAAAAAAGCACCAGTTCTGGCTTTCGGACTCCGTTGGCTAATATAAAGCAATGGAAACATATCTCCATCCTTCAGTTTCTCCTTTCCAAAACAACACTGATTACAATGATAAACAACAGTACTTCCTCGTCTTTCATCACGTGGTGATAAAGACAAAGTATAAAGCAACTTTTTCCATTCTAAGTCATATAGAGAAATCGAAGACAATTCATTCTTCACCAAAAACAAGTAACGTCCATAATTTGCAGCACTTTGATGACCTGTTCCATTTTTTGCCCAGGTCTCGAATGAATAATTACCTGCCAATATGAAACATGGATAAAGCACTAGCAAAACTACAACAAACCAGTTCTCCTTTTTCATATTTCCATAAAGTTCTTACGCTCTCGGAACAACTGCATTATTTCTGCCATGGCAATACTCTCTCTACGTCGAAGTCGAGCCGAGCTGAAACGATGATTAAAAATACAAGAAACAAATTCTTGAATCTCATAGCGTAATCCGGCACCATCCCATTTATAGAAGAACTTTTTGTTCTGGTTTTGATCTTCGAAACGAAACTCATAATAATCTGTCAGCCACCATGGAGAAGGTACATAAGCATAGCCGTTTGTACCAGATATAACTAGATTTCCTTCGGTTTTCACGCCTAGGCCTAACTGAAAGGAACAGACTCCATGAGGATAGCAGATAACCCCTTTGGTAAATAAATCTACGCCATTCTTCATCCTAGAATAGAAACTGACACTTTGTATATTAGTCCCAAGCAATTTGATGATTGGAAGAAGTGGATAAGAACCAAGTTCGTACATAGAACCTCCAGCCTGAGTTGGATCTAACTCTCGGGTAAACCTCTCGCCCCATAGTTTAGACTCTGATACATTGATGTCAACAACATCACCTATCAATCCACTTTTAATCATAGTTATTAAATGATTAAAAGCAGGAGAATGAGCAGTCTTATTGGCTTCCATCAACATAACTCCCTCTTTCTCAGCTAGTTCATATAGTTCACGGGCTTCATTACCGTTCAACACCAAAGGGGTTTCACATAATACGTGTTTCTTCTTATTGAGTGCACGTTTACATTGTTCATAATGACAAAGATGAGGTGTTGCAATATATACAGCATCTACATTATCTAACAATTCATCATAACTCTGAAAAATACTATCTATCTTATGATGATCTGCAAATAGGCATGCTTTACCATTGTTAATATCATACACACCAGAGACTCTTACATAATTGACAAAAGATGCCTCAGGAACAAATCGTTCAGCAATCCTACCAACCCCAACGATACCTATTCTCACATCATCCTGCAAATCCTCTCTAAGCATTGTGGAAGAAATCCCCTCTGTTCTAGGTAAATAGACCACATCACAATACTCTTTTAAATAGTCAAACTTCCCTTCCCAATCAGAGCCAATCGCAAATATATCCACATTGTATTTCTGAATATCATCTATTTTCTGTCCTACATAGTCCTCTATAACTATTTGGTCAGCTAGTCCTGTTTCTTTCACAGCTTCAACGCGTTCCAACACATTATTATGAACATTCAATTTGCCTCGTTCACGATCAAAGCTGTCATTGGTAACACCTACAATAAGCCAATCACCAAGAGCTTTAGCTCTTCGCAACAGATTGATATGCCCCTGATGCAACAGGTCATATGTACCATAAGTTATAACCTTCTTCATGCTTATTTATCCTTCTTTTATTCTGCCATAGATAATATCCACTGCCTTTTCAGTAGCATTACCGTAATACTGCACATACTTGTTTTTAAAATTAACTGCGATTCGTTTTCTTTTATCTATATCCATATGCTTGATTTCATCGAGAAGACTATCTTCATTGTCAATCCTCATGCAATCAAGTTCTTTTCTTATATCAAAATAAACACCTCGCTCCCTCGTATAAGCATCATAGTCGTAAGCGAAACTCAACATGGGTCGCCCCAAAATGGAATAATCAAAGAGAATACTGGAATAGTCAGATATCATGATATCAGAAACCAGCATAAGATCATTAACAACTGGATAAGCAGAAACATTCTTTACAAAAGGATTATCATCACTTATGTTCATGACTTCTACTACTGATGGATGTGCACGGAATAAAAGAATATAATCATTCCCAAGATTCATCTTCCATTTATCAAAATCCACAGGAGGAGATAGCACTAAATACTTACCTCCCTTTTTTTCATAATCCCTGAAAGTAGGAGCATATAGAATTATCTTTTTGTTAGTAGGTAAACCTATCTTTTGTTTCAGTTCTTTTACAATATCCGGGGTGTTTGACTTAACCAAATCGTCATTTCTTGGCAACCCTATACAGCAGATGCTTTCTTTTGGAACCTGGAGACCACGCTGCCAAACTTCCACGTCATGATCGCCTTGGGCTAGAAACAACAGTTCATTCTTATTTTGTCTTCTGCTCTTCTTTCTTGAAACAGTAAAAGCATTTGGTTTATTTGTAACATCTGCCCCTATCATCTTGATAGCAGAACCATGCCATGTATTGAGAGTAAAAGTATGAATACCAGAAAATGACAGGCCACGAGTCATACTTACATTAGTAATCCAAACTCTTGCCTTAAGTACGTTAATATAATAAGCAAGGGAGTCAAGTTGTATCTTATGACCCACTGGAACATCGAACTTAGTGACATCTCTAAATGCCCATACGAACTTGTAATTAGAAAACCTGGAATCATTCCTCATCTTTTCATAAATGCATTTAGGACTATCTGTCATAAGTTTACCTCCAGCACTAACGAAAACGATAAGCTTAGGATCTGTTTTCAAAAAACACTTAAGGAATCTGACCGCAGCATTTCCACAAAAAGTATACAATCGTAATAATGCTTTAGAGTATTTTACACTATTAATAACCTTTAACGATGCCATATAACAACAATACTATTATGATACTATTCTCTTCTTTACTTCTTCTACCAAATCGATTCTTTCCTTATTACTGTCCCAAAAGAAATCCATCAGGAATTTGTACTTTTCTTGTGGAACATGACAGTCTTCACCACTTTTCATAATACTTAGTAATTGTGTGAAACTGTATGCTCGTTTACCAACAAAATATTTATCATATTCTGCAAGTTCATATCCACCTTTAACATATTCTTCATAGTCAAACACAAATAATATTATTTCCTTGTTCATCATTAGGAAGTCTGTATAGATTGATGAATAATCTGTTATTAAACAGTCGATAAAGGGTAATACGGTATATATATCACTGACCGGAGGGTATATACGAATATTACTATATTGGTCAATACTGGTTAAACTAATCTTTGTTGATGGATGAAACTTCAGTATAAATAATTCATTTCTTTCTGACAAGACTCTATTCAACAAAGACCAATCTATCTCAGCCTGTGATATGAAGTCGCGACTATCATTTCGCCAGGTAGGCATATATACATACACTTTACTATACATCCCCAATGATTCTACAAATCGCTTAGTTTCTACTGGCTCATATTTGCTTATAAAAGACATTGCGGACTCTTTACCTTCGATAAGCAGTTTACTACGTGGATAAACTCCTACAATGCACTTCTCTTCTGTGACATCCATCATGGGCGCAAAAAACTCACGTTTCTGTATAGAAGATGGAGTTAGAAGCAAATCTGCTTTTCTGAATAGTATTGGCCACATCTCTATCTTGAATCGAAAGGATGTTCGCATTTGACTCTTATCTTTCAAATGGTATTTCTTAACGATATACTCTGGAGCCTGCCACCGTACTCTCTTCACACTAGAGCCATGCCACAGATTAAAGAAAAAGGCTCCACCTGATAACAACTGATTTATATTTCCAACATGATGATCGCCTATGAATACTTTTGCAGTAAGTGCATGATATATACCTTTCAGAGACAACCAGTAATACGACTTAAGCCCCAACTCTTTTAAATGAGGCAAGTCTTTCTTCTGGTGGGATATCCATATTGCATTAATTTCCGGATGGTTTTCCAAAGTTGACAAAAACAAATACTTAGGATTATCCATAAAGCTTCCCATGGATCCGAATAGCCATTTGTCCTTTTTACGTGGCAATATCCAAAGAATATGCTCTAATGTATAAGATAAGAAATTAATAAGTATCTTTAGCCTTCTTCTCATAATAAAACAAAGTGTATTGATATTGACTATTCCTTGATACTATCTATGAGTTTCTCAAACAACCCTCTGAGTCCAAATAATGGTTTCCACCCTAAATCCTTCAATTTATCCGTGGATAAGCGAAGCTTGGTAAAGGGTGCATACCCCATACCATCTGTCGGTTCTACACGAACGCCTATTTTAGGAGCGAAGTTCACCTTCAAATAATCAGCCATTTCACGTGCAGAAATATATGTATCTTCGTTGGCAGCGTTGTAAGCCTCTCCCGATACTCCTTTCAGCATGATATAAAACAAAGCGGAGACAGCATCTATTGTATATATATAAGGGCGAGAAGCCTCGCCTGTGGTATGAAGGATTATATCCTTTCCCTTAGATGCCAAACGCGCGAACTGGACTATGACGCGATTGTCATTGTCTGCGATTCCTGCTCCTGTTGTTTGTGTCAATCTGGCTATTTTTACAGGAGCCCCATATTCTTTGGCATAGGCATGGCATAGACACTCCGCTGCTCTCTTTCCCATATTATAGGAACTACGAACCTCCGTTGGGTTCAGATAACCTTGAAAAACTTCAGTTATAAGATCATCGGTTTCATTGCTACCATAAACTTCCAGTGAAGATGCGAAAACCATAGCTTCGATTTTTGCAGCTTTAGCGTATTCTAAAATAGCATGTGTCCCATCTATTGAAGTAGTAAGAGTCTCCACGGGATGCTCAACAAAAAACTTGGAAGCCGTAGGACTAGCTAGGTGAACGATAAAGTCCACAGGCGTACCGACGCTTTCTGTAGTTATCCCTGTAAGTGGTAATTGAAGGAACTCTATTGCATCATACTCTTCTGTAAAGACCTTTTGAGCTTTATCTAAATCACGAACAACGGCAAGTATCCTTATTCCGAGATTATCTCTTTGATTGAGTCCCAAGAGACACTTTATCATTACAGAACCGATAAGCCCCGTAGCACCTGTAATCAAAAACGTCTTGCCTCTGAGTTGCTCCCTTAACTCAAAATGTTCAGCAAACAGCTGAACATCTTCTTTTAGTACCAAATTATTCATAGTGATAACTAAAAGCCAAAAATCTGCTGGTTCTCATGTACCTCTACCATCGCCTTAAAGACAAAGTAGTCGGTGGGGGTAGTTATCTTGATGTTTTCCATCGGACCGATGACTTTGCCTAACTTATAGCCATAGTGGTGCATCATTGAACATGAATCAATAAAATCATGTCGGCCTTCTGCTCTTGCCTTTTCATGCATAGCGAAGATATCCTTCAGGTAGAAGCTCTGAGGTGCACGAGCAATCAGTGAA
>AUXO014272884.1_pt1 | contig 10480 bp, 10 predicted proteins | sample 768731 | NCBI WGS metagenome assembly AUXO01 (sample SAMN02715735, study PRJNA202380) | gut metagenome | biome: sheep rumen | host: Ovis aries | place: New Zealand: Palmerston North | reverse complement strand
AGGAACAGAACTGCAACTGTGAGTGCAGTGAGACCGGTTCTTCCACCTTCTGCAACACCGGAAGCACTCTCAACGAATGTTGTGACTGTTGAGGTTCCGAGCATTGCACCGACTGTTGTTCCTAATGCATCGGCGAACAGAGCTTCCTTACAGTTAGGGATTGTTCCGTCCTTCTGGATGAGTCCTGACTTTCCTGCACATCCGATGAGTGTTCCGACTGTATCGAACATATCAACGAACAGGAAGGTGAACATGACGATGATGAAATCGAATGTTGCCTGACCGTTAGCGAAGATCTCCTTGAATGCGAAATCGCAGAAGTAAGGAGCGCTTGGGAGGTATGAGCCACCAGCGTATGTTGTGACGCCGAATGGGATACCGATGATTGTTGTGATGATGATTCCGAGGAGCAGAGCACCCTTGACCTTGAGGGCAAGGAGGATACCTGTGACGACCAGACCGATCATTGCGACTCCAGGAGCACCCTTGAACCATGCGCCACTGAGCTCAACCAGTGTTGCACCACCAACGATGATGCCTGCGTTCTGCAGTCCGATGAAGGCGATGAACAATCCGATACCAGCGGCGATTGCCTTCTTCAGGCTTTCAGGGATGCTGTTGACGATTGCCTCTCTGACATTGAGGAATGTCAGAAGAAGGAAGATGATGCCTTCACAGAAGATTGCAGTGAGAGCGAACTGCCATGAGTGACCCATTCCCAGTACTACAGTGTAGGTGAAGAATGCGTTCAGTCCCATTCCTGCTGAAAGAGCAAACGGCAGGTTGGCAAGAAGTGCCATGGCAAGACATGCAATTGCTGATGCGATTGCTGTTGCAGAGAAGACCTTGCCAAAGGCCATTCCTGAACCAGAAAGAATGCCAGGGTTTACGGCCAAGATGTAAGCCATGGTCATGAATGTTGTGAGACCGGCCATGAGTTCAGTCTTTACGTCTGTACCCCTTTCCTTTAGCTTGAAGAATTTTTCCATTTTTCAACTCCTTTTCAAATGGGTAAGTGTGTATTTTACACAAAAACATTCTAACCCCTCGATTTTGAGAAGTAAAGAAAAAAGTGCAACAAACTGCAACATTACGCAACAAAAGGGATGTTTAATTAGGTTTACATCAAAAATCCAATATTTCTTACAGAGAGAAAAGAACTTTTATGGCTTCCGCCACTCCATCTTCGGTCACTGGACCGGTCACATAGTCCACCTGGCTTTTTACGCAGGTCTCCGCATTACCCATTCCTACGGAATAGCCGGCAAGCTTCAGCATCTCGAGATCGTTGGCGCTGTCTCCGAAGGCTACGATGTTCTCAGGGGTGCAGTTGAGCTTCTTGCAGAGCTCCAGCAGACCGTGTGCCTTTGACACATTCTGGAAGGTCGTCTCCATGCCAAGGTCCTCCACGACCACCGGATTCAGCCTACCATGGGCCTTAAGCATCTCGGCTGTCCTGTCGGCATCCTCCCTGGTCTTGAAGAACGATTGTATCTTATAGATATTAATACCTTGTTTCTTTACGAGCCTGTGCATCCTGAAGGAGACCTTGCCGGTTCCCTTCCTGACGTCCTTTGTCGATTTCCTGTGTGACTTGGAGGCGTAATTGGTCTTTGTGATTATCCTATACAGGAAGCCCAAGGATGCTAGCACAAAGCCATTGTAGTAGAGGCAGCTGTAGCCCTTTCCCTTGTGGATTATGTGGAGGGCCTCCCTTGCAGTTTTCGGGTCAATCGGATGTTCAGAGATTATGTTTCCTTCGCTGTCGGTGACGCTTCCGCCGTTTGTTGTGATCCTGTACTCGAAGCAACCCAGGACCCTAAGTGGTATCTGGCAGATGTCACGGCCTGTGGACACCACAACTGCGATGCCTCTTGCCGTAAGTGCAGCAAGGGCATTCTGGACCTCTGCGGACATGACACCCTCGTTGAGGGTGGTTCCGTCAAGGTCAAAGGCGGCGATTCTTATGTTATCTGGATTGAATTGCTTTGCCACGACGATCACCTTGCCTTGTCTTTGCCGCTGCTTATGAAGGAGAGGTAGTCAACGTCAACGAGAGGAGGTGAGAAAAGGAAGCCCTGAATCTGGTTCGCTCCGTAGGAGACAACCCTGTCCAGCTGGTCCTTCGTCTCGACTCCCTCTATGATCATATCCATCTTAAGTTCATTGAACATCCTGATGGTAGACTCCAGGAAGCCCTTGCTCTTTGCGCCTTCATTGAGAAGGACCTTGTCTGTCTTGATTGTCTTGAACGGCATCCTGATGACCTGGATTGCATTGGAGTAGCCGGTTCCGTAGTCATCAAGCGCAAAGGAGAAGCCTAATGCGATCATCTGTGTCATGAAGGAGCTGAGCATCTCAGGGTTCCTTGCTGCTGCTGACTCCGTTATCTCGAAGCATATCCTTGACGGTGAGATGTTGTAGCCCAGAACTATTGAGGAGATTCTCTTGACCGGATTGTTGTAGAACTCCGAAGCCGAGAGGTTTATGTGAAGCACATCGATCTCAGGGTGGTTGGAAAGGAAGCTGCAGGCTGTATCCACAACATAGTTGTCCATGAGCATCGAGAGTCCGTTCTCCTCGATGATAGGAATGAACTCAGTAGGTGAGACCGCACCGAGGTTAGGGTCGTTGAATCTGAGGAGGACCTCTGCGATGGTTGGTGAATCCGGCTTCATGGATATGATGGGCTGATAGCAGAGGTAGAAGCCTTCATTGGTCTTCAATGAACGTCGGAGAGACTCCTCAAGGAGGTTCCTTCTCCTGTATCTTGCCAGAAGGTTTGAATCTATGACGTACTTGTTCTTCTGCCTTGTTATCATGCCTTCGCTGTCAAGGGCCTGACCCACTATTGCTATGAGCTCGGCGCTTGAGAGCTGAATGGATGTGTTTGTGGAGAAGTAGAGGACCCTTGCAAGGAGATCGACATCGAAACCTCCTGCGTTCCAGCTCTCGTTGAACCTGTCAACTATCATTGTGGACATCTGCTCGAGCTCTGTCTGATTCTTTGCGAAAATCCAGAAACGACTCCTCGATTCCTTGAAATACCAGACGGTTCTCTTGTTTAGTGATGAAAAGAAGCTACCAATTCTCTTTTGCAATGCATTGGCTGCACCTGGTTCTATACCTCTGTCAGTTGCACTCAATCCATCAATCTCTACAACTGTTGCATAGACGTGGCCTATGATCTTTGACCTTTCCAGGTATAGGTTCAGGGCATCGATGTTGAAGGCCCCGGACGAATCATCGATCATGTGCTCAGGGTTCTGTAGAGTCAGGTCCCAGAGCATGATGGCAAGGGTGATCCCGGTTCCTGTCAGGAGGATGCTGGGGTGCATGATCTGGAGAACCATGGCCACCGTGACAAGTAAGGAGAAGAAGAAAATCGTGATGATCTGCTTCTTCGACATCTTTGACCTGTAGACAAAGCCCAGACATAGAAGCACAAACAGATAGAATGCGACGATTATGTAAAGGACTTTTATCATTGGACCCTGAATGAACCTGGTGACTCCGTCAACCTTCCTTATCGAGAACATCAGGCCGGTAAGAGGAGTTGTTATCTGAAGTACAAGAACCAGGATTCCTGGAATCAGTGTCAGGCTTAGTTTTGGGTTTCTCCTATATGACAACCCGAGAGCATAGATGACATAAGTGGTCGCCAATGCAGGAAGGATCGTCTGGAAAATGTAGAACAGTCCGTTCACTATATAGTTTACCCAAATGGGAACAGTCTCGATGTAGGCAAGGGTTATGCTTCCAATGACATCCAGGGAAAGGTCTGCCAAGGAGCACAGCAATATCCACTGGAAAAGATAGCTCGTTGTAGTTGGGAACCTCTTTGACGAGAAGAACTGTATGGTCAGACAACAGAGGAATATTAAGGAGCAGAGCTCGTATTGGTACTGATAAGTGAAGTCTACAATCATCTGCAGACACCATTGTAAAACAATTTAATGGAAAATAATATAATATTGTGTCCATTTTTCTTAAAATATGTTATCAATTAATACATGAAGAAAAGACAGATCAAAAAAATCATCGGAACTTATTATTGGGATACTGAAGAGGACATCATGCTTCCTCCATCAGTAGTCAAAGAGGAACTCAAGGCAGAGGAAGTCTACTACAGCAAGGCTTTCATCATCTCCAACCCGGAGAAGGCAAAGGAGTTCCAGAAGAGAATAGAGGAGAGAATCGAGGCTGAGACCAAGAAGGCTCAGGAGCTTGCTCAGGACTGACAGCATCGAACTCGAAGTGAAGAGGGTCCGTTTCAATGTGGATCCTCTTTTTGTGTAATGGAGATTTGAAGGTATGAAGGGAAAACATATTATCATAATCTTAGCGTTTATTTTGGTTTCAGGACTTCTTTTCACAAGTTGTGTCCGAATCAACAACAAGAATGTCAGCATTGGAAAAAGCGTCTACCGGTATGACAACGGAGGCAAGTATTCCATCGGAAACGGAGCAGTATCAGCCTCCAAGGTCAAGGATCTTGAGATCGATTGGGTCTCCGGTGATGTGACGGTGACCTATGGGAACGGTGATGACATATCATTCTCCGAAAGCTTCAAGGGTGATCTCTCAGAGGACCACCTTCTTCGCTGGTATCTGGACGGTTCCACTCTGAGGATAAAGTTCCAGAAGTCAGGCATCTCCAAGGGGCTTAACGAGGGCAAGAACCTTGTGGTGGTGGTTCCAAAGGGTTTTGTATTTGATGATGTGGACCTTGACTGTGTGTCTTCCGACTTCATCTGTGAGGTTGAGGCCCTTGAGTACGATGTTGACACAGTATCCGGAGAAATCGAGATCTCAGCATCGAGGACCAGGTCAGTTGACGTCAACAGCGTAAGCGGAGACTGCACCTTGAGGATGGGGGTCTGCCCCGATGAGGTCAAAATGAATACTGTATCCGGCTCCATCTACCTCCTGATACCTTCAGACAGCGGTTTCACGGCTGAGATTTCTACTGTGAGCGGCAAGATAAACTGCTCAATTCCAGTGACCACAAACAATAAGAAGATGGTGGCCGGTAACGGTGCATCCAAGATAAGGTTAAGCAGTGTAAGTGGAAGCCTGAATATAAGTGGAATCTGACATTTCGGTATTGCAATTTATTTTGTTTTTGGTATCGTAGTATTATGCGCATGTGCGCAAAGGGCATTGGTAAGCCAGGAAGTTACCAAAAGGAGAAGAATATGAGCAAGTACGCAGGAACACAGACAGAGAAGAATCTGCAGGCTGCATTCGCAGGCGAGTCCCAGGCAAGAAACAAGTACACCTATTTCGCATCAGTTGCAAAGAAGGAAGGCTATGAGCAGATCGCAGCCATCTTCCTTGAGACGGCAGAGAACGAGAAGGAGCACGCAAAGCTTTGGTTCAAGGAGCTTGAGGGAATCGGCGACACAGCAGCCAACCTTGGTGCAGCTGCAGCTGGTGAGAACTACGAGTGGACAGATATGTACGAAGGCTTCGCAAAGACAGCCGAGGAAGAGGGCTTCAAGGCTCTTGCTGCAAAGTTCCGCATGGTCGCTGCCATCGAGAAGCATCATGAGGAGCGCTACAGAGCTCTGCTTGAGAACGTTGAGACTGCAAAGGTCTTCGAGAAGAGCGAGGTCAAGGTCTGGAAGTGCCGCAACTGTGGTCACCTTATCGTTGGTACAAAGGCCCCAGAGGTCTGCCCAGTCTGCGCTCATCCAAAGGCATACTTCGAAGTCAACGCAGAAAACTATTAATTTGAGGTGAATGAATGTACTGTACAAGGGTAGTTACCGATGACATCCATTTCATAGGCTCAAGTGACAGACGTCTGGCACTGTTCGAGAACGTCTTCCCGATTCCAAGAGGTGTTTCCTACAACTCCTACATGGTTCTTGATGAGAAGACCGTTGTCCTGGACACTGTTGACAAGTCTGTATCCCAGGTGTTCTTCGAGAACATCGAGCACCTGCTTGCCGGAAGGCCTCTTGACTATGTGATTGTAAACCATGTCGAACCTGACCATGCCGCAACGTTGCAGGAGCTGAAGCTCAGACATCCTGAGGCAACTGTTGTCGCAACTCAGAAGGCCCTGGACATGCTTGCCCAGTTCTTCGATGCTGAGACAGTCAAAAATTGCCGTGCGGTCAAGGAGGGTGACACCCTTGAGACAGGAAAGCACACATTCGCTTTCGTTACAGCCCCGATGGTCCATTGGCCTGAGGTCATGGTCACCTATGACACAAAGGACAAGGTCCTGTTCTCAGCCGATGCATTCGGAACCTTCGGTGCTTTGAACGGCAACATCTTTGCAGACGAGTATGACTTTGAGTCAGACTGGCTCGATGATGCCAGAAGGTATTACACAAACATTGTCGGAAAGTATGGAGTCCAGGTCCAGAACCTTCTGAAGAAGGCCTCGAATCTGGATATCCAGTTCATTTGCCCGCTGCATGGACCGATCTGGAGAGAGAACCTTGGATGGTTCATCGACAAGTACTCCAAGTGGTCCAGCTACACCCCTGAGGACAAGGCCGTGATGATTGCATATGCATCAGTCTACGGAGACACTGCAAACGCTGCAGACATCCTCGCCAATGAACTCGCACAGAGAGGGGTCCGAAACATAGCGGTCTATGATGTATCGACAGTACATCCGTCCGTGATTGTGTCTGAGTCCTTCAGATGCAGTCACCTGGTTTTTGCTGCTACAACCTACAACATGGGCATATTCGTCAATATGGAGATTGCCCTGAGTGACATCAAGGCACACAACCTCCAGAACCGCAAGGTCGCCATTGTGGAGAACGGCTCCTGGGCACCTGCAAGCGGAAAGCTGATGAGGGAGATGGTCTCTTCAATGAAGAACATGACGATCCTTGAGCAGACAACCACACTTAAATCCTCCGTCAAGGATGCAAACCTGGCGGACCTCAAAGGCATAGCGGAAGCAATAGCAGCCGACTTCAGCTGAGAGTTCGAACGAAAGTGAAAAAGGGCCGTGTCTTAGGATGCGGTCTTTTTTAAAGACTTTGAATAATGTCCCATACTAGTACAGATAAAAGTGATTTTACGCAGGGCAGCATCCTGCAGAACATTGTAAGAATGGCAATCCCAATGACTGCCGCGGTCCTTATAAATGCACTGTACAGTATTGTGGATAGAATATATCTGGGTCATATACCCAATGCAGGAGCCTCTGCCCTGACCGGTGTGGGCCTTGCATTCCCGATCATCACGATCATAACCGCATTCCAGAACCTCTTCGGAAACGGAGGGGCTCCTCTCTTTGCCATAGCCAGGGGCAAGGGAAGAAGTGATCTGGCATCCAAGTACCTTTCAAATGCAGCCTTCATGCTTATATCGGCAGGCCTTGTCCTGACTCTTGCAGCCTACATATTCAAAGAGAAGATACTCTGGTTCATCGGAGCCTCTTCGGAGACCTTCCCCTATGCAAATGACTATCTGAACATCTATCTGCTTGGAACCGTCTTTGTGATGATCTCCGTTGGCCTGAACCCATACATCAACGCACAAGGTGCGGCCAAGACCGGTATGATGACTGTTCTTATAGGTGCTGTGATAAACATACTTCTGGATCCACTTCTGATATTCACATTCAACCTGGGTGTGAAGGGCGCTGCTATAGCCACCGTGATAGCCCAGTTTGTTAGCGCCTCCTGGGTTCTTCTGTTCCTGATGGGAAGAAGGGCTCCGATCAGGCTCTCATTCAAGGGCTTCAAGGTCGATTTCCGAATAGTCAAGAAGATAATGTCACTTGGTGTGACAGAGTTCTGCTTCTCCATCACCAACAGTGCGGTCTCGATGGCCTGCAACGGTATGCTTGCAAGGATGGGAGGCGATGCCTGGGTCGGGTCAATGACTGTCATGTCGTCAATAAGGGAGATTCTGTTCGCCGTGGTCCGTGGCGTCTCCGGTGCATCCAAGCCTGTGATAAGCTACAACTACGGAGCCAAGCGTTTCGACCGCACCAAGAGCGCCATAAACATAATGCTGACGCTCCTTCTCTCGTATTACATCCTTACATGGGCAGTGATGATGAGGTTCCCTTCGTTCTTCGTTGAATGGTTTACAGATGACCAGGAGGTGATTGACTGCTGCATCATAAGCATAAGGATCTTCTTCTCTCTGCAGTTCTGCATGGCCTTCCAGTCCGTAGGACAGGGCGTGTTCACATCACTTGGAATGGCCAAGCATGCTCTGTTCTTCTCCCTTTTCAGAAAGGCGATACTTGTCATCCCGCTTGTTCTGATTCTTCCTCATCTCTTCGGTCTGGGTGTCTACGGGGTGTTTGCCGCTGAACCTGTCTCCGACCTGGTAGGCGGACTTTCCTGCTTCATAACAATGAAGATAGTCACAAGGAAGAAGCTTGCAGAAGGGGCAGAGGTCATGGAAGTCTGAGTATATCTTTTGAAAGAATTTGTCCAAAATCCATGTACATTAATTAAAATTTGTATAAATATACACGTTGACAACAGTGTAAGGGGTTTGCAATGACTAACAGAGAAGCATTCAGAATGGGTATCAGGGCCGGAATTCCAATTGCCCTGGGCTATTTTGCAGTCTCTTTCTCTCTTGGCATTGCAGCCAAGGCCGTGGGCCTTACTCCCTTCCAGGGTTTTCTGGCAAGTCTTCTCAACAGCGCCTCAGCAGGGGAGTACGCAATGTTCTCCCTCATAGGAGCCGGAGCGTCACTTCTGGAGCTTGTTCTGGTTACCTTGGTGGCCAACGGCAGATACCTTCTGATGAGCTGCGCCCTGGGACAGAGGTTCAGAGAGGACACTCCGTTGATCCACAGGTTCGGCGTAGGCTTCTACATAACAGATGAGATATTCAGTCTGTCCATATCCCTGGACGCACCGCTGAATCCCTTTGTCAACTACGGGGCGATTGTGGTGGCGGTGCCCGCCTGGTCCATAGGAACAGCTCTGGGGATCATTGCCGGAAACATTCTCCCGGTAAGGCTTGTAAGCGCCTTGAGCGTTGCCCTCTATGGAATGTTCATAGCTTCCTTTGTTCCTCCTGCAAAGAAGGACCGAGTGCTTCTATTTGCCATTCCTGTTTGTTTTATGCTCAGCTATCTGGCTTTCAGGCTACCGTATATCGGCGAACTCTCAGAGGGGACAAGGTCTGTGATCCTGACTGTCATAATTGCCACGGTGCTTGCCATAGCTTTCCCGTTGAAGGACGAGGATAAGAAGGAGGTGAGTGAATGAACGCATATGTCTACATAATCGGCATGTGTCTCATCACTGCCGTCATAAGGATCCTTCCTCTTCTGATTCTGAGACATCCAATCAAGAACAGGTTCCTCAGGTCCTTCTTCCACTATGTACCTTATGTCACTCTGTCGGTGATGACCTTCCCTGCAATAGTGAATGCAACAAACAGCCCGATGGCTGGTGGAGTCGCACTGATTGTCGGAATTGTCCTGGCCTGGATAGGCGCAAACATGATAACGGTCTCTGCCGCTTGCTGCATTGTGGTCTTCATCCTTGAGCTCTTTGTCTGATCAGCTTTCAAGAACCTCTGCAAGTCTCTCCAGAGGTATTCCAATTACGTTCGAGAAACTCCCGTCTATCCTCTCGATGAGCTTGTAGCCGCTTCTCTGGATTCTGTATCCGCCAGCTGCACCCATGTAGTCACCGGTGGAGATGTACCAGTCTATCTGCTCTTCTGAAAGGTCAAGGAATTTCACACTTGATTTGTCACTGACCATTACAAAGCCGTCTCTGCCTGGGATGTAGACTGACATCCCTGAGAACACATCGTGCCAGCGGCCTGACATCTCCGAGTACATGGCCCTTGCTTCCTTTTCATCTTTTGGCTTGCCAAGGAGCTTGCCGTCAAGACTGACTAGAGTATCAGCTGCAACTGCAACGATATCCGGATTGAAGAGTTTGCTGCTTAGATAGCTTTCCATCTTCTGCTTTGAAAGCACTGTGACAACATCAGGGGGATTGGTCAACCCACAGATCTCCCATATGTCCTGTGGTCTGGTTATGACCTCAACCCCACATTCCTCCAACGTCAATCTGCGGTTTGGGGACTGTGATGCCAGCACCAGCCTTGGGCAGAGTCTCTTCAGTCTGTTCTTAAGCTCCTGTTCGATCAAAGGGATGCTTTCCATCTCAGATCTCTCCTATTATGGCTTTCATCCTGTCCATGTTCCTGTCCATGTCCTTTGCAAGGGCTATTAGGTTTCTGGCCCTGTCCAGGTTCTGGGTGGGGTACTTGGCCTTGAAGTACCTGTCTCCCGTCAGATAGTCATCAACGTATCTGGAGGCAAGCTCAAGTGTCATCACAAGGCAGCTTCCGGCAAGGGAGTCCTTCTCCTCTTCTGTCAGGACATCTGCCGTCTTTGAGAGAAAGCCCTCTGCAAAGGCCCTGTATATGTCCAGATCTATGCTGACCTTGTCGAATTCAAGGCTCGCGGAGCCCATGGAGTTGGCGCAGGAGCGAACAGCATCACCGAAGTCAT
>AUXO012542954.1_pt1 | contig 10481 bp, 11 predicted proteins | sample 768731 | NCBI WGS metagenome assembly AUXO01 (sample SAMN02715735, study PRJNA202380) | gut metagenome | biome: sheep rumen | host: Ovis aries | place: New Zealand: Palmerston North | reverse complement strand
AGGGCGCGTGGCTCAGCTTGGTTAGCGCGCACGGCTGATAACCGTGAGGTCCTGGGTTCGAATCCCAGCGTGCCCATTCACAACACTTATTTTAAATATTATTATTACAAAAAATTATTATTTTAAATAATATTTTAGATTTTATAAAATTTTTTCTAAATTGATATTGTAATTATTATTTAATACTTATTATTAAACCACAATTATAGATTATATTATTAAAAAGTGTGTTATTTTAAGTTTAAATAATTTTATAAGTTTGTTTTAAAAAATAGTTATTTAAAAGTGAAAAAAGTCTAAATAATAAAAAAAGTTAGATGATTTAATTATTCTTCATCTAATTCTTGAAGTAAATCATTCCACGTGTCAATAGTTTCTTTAGCTGCTTCTTCAGTTAATACTTCTATTGCATAACCTGAGTGAATTAATACATAATTTCCGATATCTGCTTCTACTAAATCTAATTTAGCTTCTTGTTTTACTCCCCCAAAGTCACAAGTTGCTATATTATTGTTTATTTCTAAAATTTTTGCTGGTGCTGCTATACACATACCAATTTCCTCCTTAAAGTAATAAATTAACTTTTTTGATTATATCTTTTGTTTTATTAATTTAGTCTATTTAATGTTATATTGTTATTATTATTTAAATGATAAGTAAATTATCATTTATTATAAAATTAGTATTAAGTTAGTAATTATAAGTTTAAGAAAATAAGAGGAGATGAAAGATTTTTCTCTTTAATACATTGATACTTTTGATACTCCATCTATTTTAAGTAATAAAGGGATTATGGTTCCATCTACCTGTTTATCAGTAATTATAGTAACATGTGGTATATTTGATAATTCCGGATCACTAGCATATGCTTGTCTTATACTTATTTCTTCGTTTGCTAGCAGTTCTGTAACTTTATTCAGTATTCCAACTTGTTGTCCATCCCCTTCTATTTCTATTACACCCAGTCCTAATTCTTCAGATATGTTGGATAATACGGGTCCTGCTGACTGTATATTTGTAAATATTTTTCTTAGATAGTTATCCTGTAGAATATTCTCTATTGTAGATACTACTACCCTTCGATCAGTGTCTATTGATTTTGCTAATGAAGATATGTTAATTTCTACATCGTTACAATATATTTTTTTGTCTTCGCCTACTTTTAATCCTAATTTTAGGAGTTTTCTGATTACTTTTTGTTGTGATGGGTATTTGTTGAATTTTTCTATTGTTGTTTTCCACATGTTATTTTTTCCCTATTTATTGTATATTTATATATTATGTTGTTTTGATATATATACTAAATGTTTATTTTTATACACTATACCTTTATATAGTACATTGATGTAATTATTATATAGAAACCAAATGGTGAATAAAAAATGAATAAAAGTGAATATTTTTGGCGAAATAAAAAATAAAATCAAAAAACCACAGACGATGGATATAAAAATAGAAAATCCATTCAAACTGTTTAAAAATTTATATTACAACTATAAAGACACATTCCTCTTAGAATCAATGGAATCAGACAATGGATTAGCAAGATATTCCATTATAGGATTCAATCCCATAGCAAAAATAATGGCACATAACAACATAGTTACCATTACAACAGACACAAAAACCATAGAATACAAATCAAAAAATCCATTATTAGATATTAAAGAATTGATTAAAAATGATTTCAAAGAAGAAGGTTTTAGAGGCGGTTTACTAGGATATATTTCCTATGAATCAATAAAATATTTTGAAAAAGTACCAACACATAAAAGTATTTATCCAGATTTTGAATTCGGATTATTCCTAGATTGTATAATATACGACAATATCAACAACAAGTGTGAATACACAACATTAAATGAAGATCGAAGAGATTTAATATACAAAATTTATAATCAAGAACATAGCAATGGAATATTAGAATACAAAGTTCTTGAAGAAGATTTAAGTCAAAAAGAATATGAAGAAAAAATCTTTGAAACAAAAAATCTAATCAATGATGGGGAAATCTTTCAAGTAGTCATATCAAATGCTGAAAATTTAGTAATTAAAGGAAGTAAATTACCATTATATGAACATTTAAGAAAAATCAATCCATCACCATATATGTACCATATTAAACTTGGAGAAAGAGAAATAATTGGATCAAGCCCGGAAATGTTAATGCGATTAGAAAATGGTAAAGTAGAAACATATCCTATAGCAGGTACTAGACCTCGTGGAAAAGATGAAATTGAAGATAAAAAGCTTGAAAAATCTTTATTAAATGATGAAAAAGAGTTAGCAGAACATTTGATGTTAGTAGATTTAGCCCGTAATGATATAGGAAAAATAAGTAAAGTTAATTCCGTGAAAGTAGAAGAATTTTATGACATTAAAAAATTTTCACATGTTCAGCATATAGTTAGTCATGTCACTGGTGAAATAAAAGAAAATTTGGATGCTGTTGATGCATTTATGTCTTTATTCCCTGCAGGAACTTTAAGTGGAGCACCTAAAATAAGGGCTATGGAAATTATTAACAATAAAGAGAAATATGCTCGTGGACCTTATGGTGGATCAGTTGGTTATTTTTCATTAAATGGTAACGCCGATTTTGCCATTACTATTAGAACTTTAACTACTTATGGTCAAAGAGCTGAAATTCAAGCAGGAGCTGGAATTGTTTATGATTCAATTCCTAAATCAGAATATGAAGAGTGTAGGAAAAAACGTCAGGCATTAGTACAAGCTTTATGTGAAGCAGGAGTGGAGGTGTTAGAATGATATTAATTATTGATAATTATGATTCTTTCACTTATAATCTATATCAATTAGTAGGAAAATTTACTAGTGACATTATTGTTAGGAGAAATGATGCAGTGTCAATTAGTGAAATTAAAAAGTTTAATCCTTCACATATTATTATTTCACCAGGGCCTGGAAATCCTAATAATGAACGTGATTTTGGAATTTGTAGGGAAGTTCTTAAAGAGTTTAAAAATACTCCTATCTTGGGAGTGTGTCTTGGTCATCAGGGTATTTTCACAGAATACGGGGGAAAAATTATTAATCATTTACCCGTTCATGGAAAAAAAGATAATATAACCCATTGTGATTCAAGGATATTTGAAGGTGTTCCTGAAAGGTTTGAAATTATTAGGTATCATTCATTAATTTGTGATAGTACATACATCCCAAAAGACTTGATTATTACAAGTTATACTGATGATAATATAATTATGTCAATTGAGCATAAAAAATATCCTACTTATGGCATTCAGTTCCATCCTGAATCAATAGGAAGTGAATATGGTGATAGTATTATTAAAAATTTCTTAGAGATTAAAGGTTGATTTGATAAAATGAATGTTGTAGAAAAAATAGCAACCAATAAGAAAAAAATTATTGCAAAACAAAAAAAGTACAAACCTTTAAACAATATCAGAAAAGAAGCAACAGATTACATATCTACTAAAAATGAAGAATTTCTCTTTGAAAAAAAAATAAAAGAAAATAATACAACCAAACTAATAGCCGAATTTAAACCTGCAAGTCCTTCACAAGGAAAAATTAGTAATTTAACACCCGAAGAAATTATACCATTGTATGAATCCAATCCTGTTGATATGATATCAGTACTTACAGAAGAATCCTACTTTAAAAGTAACATAACAAACTTCCAAAAAGCAAGAAAAATTACTACAAAACCATTACTAAGAAAAGATTTTGTAATAGACAAATACATGTTATACGAATCAGCACTCAATGATGCAAATTGTGTACTCTTAATAAACGGAGTATGTCCAGATATCGAAGAATACTTAAATATTACAAAAAATTTAGGATTAAATGCAATAATCGAATGTCATAGTCTTGAAGACATAGAAGAAGTAGTTGATTTAAATCCAAAAATAATAGGAATCAATAATAGAAATTTATCAACACTTGAAGTAGATTTAGATACAACCAAAGAATTAAGAGAATATGTTCCAAATTATCTGATATCCGAAAGTGGTGTTCAAAATGTTGAAGATGCAGCATTACTGAAAAGTTATGGAGCAGATGCAATACTTATTGGAACAAGCATACTTAAAGGAAAAAATAAGGATAACATCAAAGATTACTTAACCCAGATAAGTCAAACACTAAAAAAATAGTAAGAGGCATTAAAATGACCATTAAAGTAAAAGTATGTGGTATAACAAACCAAAAAGAAATGAATCAAATAAAAAAACTAAATGTTGACCACATGGGCTTTATAAATATCAAAAGATCCAAAAGACACATTTCAATTGAAGAAGTAAAAAATCTTCAAGAAAAAATTAATGATAAACAATTAGCAACATTAGTTTTAGAACCTAACAATGCTTATGAAGTAACAAAAAAGGTAGATGTGACAAAAATTTGTAACATTCAACTTCATTCACTCAGTAACTATGATATCAGATACATAAAATGGTCAAATCAATATAATGATTATGGGTATGTGAATGCAACTAAAGTAATCGGATTGAAAGATAAACTTGACATCAAAAAAATAAATGAAATTAAGACATATTCATTATATTCCGATAATATTTTGCTTGATTATGTAAAAGATGGATTAACTGGTGGTACGAACACACAAATTCCTATAGAAACAGCAATAGAAGCAAGTAAAATTATCAGACAAGAAAATCCAAATACAGAAGTTACATTAGCAGGTGGTTTGAATTATAAATACCTAGAAAGTATTATTGATAAATTACATTATTTTGACAGAATAGATTTGAACAGTGGCGTAGAAAATTCACCAGGACATAAAAACATACATGAAATAAAAAGGATAATGAATTTAGTTAATGAAACGTGATTAAAATGAAATATGATGGAAAATTTGGAAAATATGGTGGAATATTCATACCCGAATTATTAATTCCAGCCATAGAAGAACTAGAAGAAGCATTTTATAAATTTAAAGATAATAAAGAATTTATAAATGAATTAAATTTTTATTTAAAAGAATTTGCAGGTAGACCTACCGGATTATATTATGCAGAAAATTTATCAGAAAAATTAGGCTGTAAAATATATCTTAAAAGAGAAGATATGCTACACACAGGTGCTCATAAAATTAACAATGCAATTGGTCAAGGATTACTGGCAAAATATATGGGAAAAACTGAATTAATAGCCGAAACCGGTGCAGGTCAACATGGAATCGCAACAGCAGTAATAGGTGCTAAATTAGGTATGAAAGTAAAAGTATTTATGGGATCAACAGATGTTGAAAGACAAAAATTGAATGTTTTCAGAATGGAATTATCAGGAGCCGAAGTTATCCCAGTTGATATGGGTTCAAAAACTTTGAAAGACTCAATTAATGAAGCATTCCGTTACTGGATTTCAAATCTGGACACAACACATTATTTAATTGGTACAACAATGGGTCCTCATCCTTATCCAACAATGGTTAAGTATTTCCAAAGTATAATTGGTAAAGAAGCAAGAAAACAAATACTTGAAATAGAAGGAAAACTACCAGATACTATTATTGCATGTGTTGGTGGTGGAAGTAATGCTATGGGTATTTTCAGCGGATTTGTTGATGATGAAAGTGTAGATTTGATAGGTGTTGAAGCTGGTGGAGAAGGTATTGATTCATTAGACCATGGTGCAACATTAACTAAAGGAAGTGAAGGAATATTACATGGTTCATTATCCATCATATTACAAACAGAAGAAGGACAAATTAGTGAAACCAGCAGCGTTTCTGCAGGACTTGATTATCCTGGAGTTGGACCAGAACATGCCTATTTAAAAAGTATTAATAGAGCAAAGTATGTGCCAATCAATAATGATGAAGCATTAAATGCATTACAGGTATTATGTGAAACCGAAGGAATAATTCCCGCACTTGAGAGTTCACATGCTATTGCTTATGCCATAAAATATGCAAAACAGGAAGAAAATAAAGGTAAGACAATTATTGTAAATTTATCAGGTAGAGGAGACAAGGACATGTTTACTGTTGCAAAAGAATTAGGGGTGGAAATATGAATAAATTAAGTTATTCTGAGATTTTTAAAAAGTCTAAAGAAAATAATGAAGGAGTATTCATTCCATTTATAGTTGCTGGTGATCCTGATTATGATACGTCATTAAAAATTGCTAAAAATTTGGTTGATAATGGTGTAGATGCTTTGGAAATTGGTTTTCCATTTTCAGATCCAGTTGCAGATGGTCCTAGTGTTCAAAATGCTGATTTAAGGGCATTTGATAGTGGTATGACTATAGAAAAATGTTTTAAATTTATTAAAGAATTAAGGGAGTATACTGACAAACCATTTGGATTGTTATTATATTACAATATTGTTTATAAACATGGAATTGATGAATTTTATCGAAAACTTAAAGAAAGTGGAGTTAATGCTGTTTTAATAGCGGATTTACCTCCTGAAGAAGCAGATGATGCAATAGAAGCTGCTAATAATAATAGTTTAGAACAGATATTCATAGTTTCACAAGCAACAGATAATGAAAGATTGAAAAAAATTACAAAGATAGTTGGTGGATTCATTTATATTGCTTCAGTTATGGGAACTACAGGTGCAAGAAATAAAGTAGAGCATAATACAACAGAATTGATTAAAAGAATAAGAGAACATACAGAAATTCCTCTTTGTGTAGGATTTGGTATTTCAAAACCAGAACATGTGAAAGAAGTATTGAATGCAGGGGCAGATGGGGCAATTGTTGGAAGTGCATTGATAAATATAATAGCAGATAATATAGAAAATCATGATGTGATGTTTAGAGAAATAAGTGATTATATTCAAATAATGAAAGAAGCTACGAGGATGTGATGAAAATGATACGGGATGTTTTAGAAGATATATTAGATAATAAACGGGATTTAACTCGTGAAGAAGCATATGAATGTATGAATGATTTGATTAGTGGTGAATACCCTGATACTGTTGTTTCATCATTTTTAATAGCACTGAGAATGAAAGGAGAAACAATTGAGGAAATCACAGGTTTAGTTCAAAGTATGAAAGATCATGCAGTACAGATTGATTATACACCTAATGATTTTTTAGCAGAAAGTTGTGGAACCGGTGGAGATACTCTTAAAACATTTAATGTGAGTACTACTGCTTCAATTATTGCTAGTGCTTGTGGTGCAAAAATATCAAAACATGGAAATCGTAGTGTAAGCAGTAAATTTGGAGGAGCAGATGCTTTAGAAGCATTAGGCGTGAATATTGAATTAACTCCGGAACAAGTGGTTAATTCTATAGAAAAATGTAATTTTGCATTCATATTTGCTCCAAAATACCATGCGGCCACAAAGAATGTGATGATGATAAGAAAACAGCTGAATACCCGGACTGTTTTTAACCTTATTGGTCCTATTACATGTCCAAGTAATATTACTGCACGAATGACTGGAGTATATAATCCGGATTTAGTTGAAACTGTTGCCGAAGTTGCAAAAAATTTAAATGTTAAACGTGGTATGATTGTGCATGGTTTTGATGAAAATGGAAATCCGGCCATGGATGAAATTTCAAATATTGGTAAGACAAAAGTTGCATTTATAAATGGTAATGAAATTACTGTCAAGTATATTTCCCCTGAAGATTTCGGTTTAGAATATTCTAAAGCAGAAGATATTACAGCTCCTGATAGTGCTGAGGAACATTTACAGATAATTAAGAATATTTTAAATAATGTTACTGAAACAAAAAAGGATATTGCTAGGATGAATTTGGCTTTAATTAATGCTGCCAGCATATTGTATGTAACTGATAAAGTTGATTCATTAAAAGAGGGTGTTGTTATGGCAAGAGAAGCTATTGAAAGTGGACTTGCATTAGAACAATTAAATAATATTGTTAAATATAGTAACACATAATTTTTTTACTTATTATTAATCATAACTTTTTTTTATTTTATTTTATATAGTATATTACAATAAGATATATGATAAAATTGTGATATTATGAAAATTGTAATTATTGGTGCAGGGCCTGCAGGGCGATTTGCTGCTATGCATGCTGCTGAAAATGGTAATGAAGTTACTCTTATTGAGAACAGATATATTGGTGGTAAGTGTTTAAATCAAGCTTGTATGGTTGTATGTGCTTTAAGTGATGTAACCAAACATATTAGAGATGCAGAACAATTTAATAAGTTAGGTATCTTTGATGTTAATCCTGTTGTGAATTATGAAATGGTTAGTAAGCAGATTAAAGAAACTCAGAAGAAAATTAGAGGTATTATTACTAAAGAAACTGTTGGTACTGGTGTTGAGTTTGTACAGGGGACTGCTAGTGTTGATGCTGATAGAAAGGTTGTATGTGTTCTTGATGATGAATATTATTATGATAAATTGTTAGTTTGTACTGGTTCTTCTCCTCTTCTTCCAGATATTAAGGGTGTTGAGAATGCTTTGACTTATGCTGATACTTTGAAGTTGAAGGAAGTTCCTGAAAAACTTGTTATTATTGGGGGAGGTTCTACTGCTGCAGAATATGCTGGAATTTTTTCACACATGGGTAGTCAAGTAGACATATTATGTAGAAGTCACTTCCTTAAAGTGTTGAATGATAATGAATCTGAAGAATATATTGTGTCTAAAATGCTTAAAAATACTATGATACATGAAAATGTAGAAATTAAAGAGATTACAGATACATCAGTCATTACAAATTATGGAGAAATTGAGGGTACAGTATTGTTAGCAACAGGAGTAACTCCAAACTCAGATATTGTAAAAGACATTGTAGACCTTGATGAAAATGGACATATCATAGTTGATGAACACTTACAAACATCCAATGAAGACATATATGCTGCAGGAGACGTTATTGGAAGATTTTTATCCACACCAGTATCAAGAATGGAAGGAATGACTGCAATAAAAAATATAATGGGAAAAGAATTAACTCCAGATTATTCATTAATACCTATGACAATCACATTACCTTATGATGTAAGTTATTTGTTAGGTACTGAAATATCAGATAATGGTAAAACAATAAAATTACCAGGTGCTGCAGGACCAAACACTTTTTGGCATACATTAGATGGAAATACAGGATTTACTAAAGAAAATATAAACATAGAAACAAATGAAATAAATAATATAATAGCAATAAGTCCATCATCAAATATTGCTTTGCCTTATATGATTAAAATGATTAAGGACCAGACAAAAGCCAATGAATTTAATAATTTCCTAGAAATTCATCCATCTACTGACGGAATATCAAAATTAACCGAATATTATAAAAGATACAGCTAAAAAAAAATAGTAAAAAAGATATTATTTACTGATATGCTTAACAACAAAATTTGTTAAGTCCTCAGTACCATTTATAATATCTTGAGAGTATTTGGTTGTTGCAATTCTCATTTCTTCATTTTCTAAAGCAGTATTTACTTTTTCTGATATATTTTCCACATTACTTTCTAGTACAGCACCGTCAAATACCTTGGATAAACCATGGTATCGTCCATATTTCACACCTATAACTACAACTACAGGTATTTCACATGCTATTGTTTCATGTAATGTTAAACCATCATCAGTAATTACTGCCAAGTCGATTAAGTCATATAAATCATCAATATAGTTAATATATCCTAAATTAATAATATTTGGATGATCGATTATTGGTTCTAATTCTTCTTTTAAAGGTGCACCTATTAAAAATATGTTCACATTATCATTTTCTTCAGCATATTTTCTCACTGCTTTTGCCATGTCATCAAATAATGTAGAACCTGATGAAAATAATACTGATTTTTTGTTAGGATCATATTGTGATGGTAATTTGTTTAATATGTTATTTTTATCTCCTAAGATGACATCAGTTTTAATTGGAGAATATTGTTTTTTAACTTCATATTTTGATTCTATGTGTTCCTTTGTGAATAGAGAAGATTCCGGTAGTAATAATGTTGGATTAAGTTTTAAGGATACTTTAGTATCTGTTGGTGTTGCAACAACCCCCACAGCTGGTACTCGTGCTAATTTTGCTGCTGCACAACCAATTACTGCACCACCCCCAATTACTCCTACAACACCATCAGCTTTTTCTTTTTTAATTAAATTTGCTCCTGAAATAATTGCTTTAATTGCTTTTAATCCTGCTTTTAATAATGTTGATTTGGATGATGCATGACCACCTGCTGCTGGAATAGGTGATTTTAACCATTCAATGTTACGTTTTTTGAAATAATAGCCTTGTGCTGAAGGATCAAGAATTATTTTTATTTCTATTCCTTTTTCTTCAAAGGATTTGGCAATGTTATATGCTGTTACAGCATCTCCACCAATTCCTCTCCCTGTAACAAAAATTAGCAATTTCATTAAATACAACCTTAAAATATTTTTTTTATAAATAGTTTATTGATTGTATATTTATTAATAATTATATAATAAATTATTTGAAGAGTACTTGACAAAATTATTTTTGATAGAAAAAAAAGTATTACTCCCATGG
>AUXO015632000.1_pt1 | contig 10483 bp, 9 predicted proteins | sample 768731 | NCBI WGS metagenome assembly AUXO01 (sample SAMN02715735, study PRJNA202380) | gut metagenome | biome: sheep rumen | host: Ovis aries | place: New Zealand: Palmerston North | reverse complement strand
TTACAATTTTATTCTGAAAGTTGTATCGTTAATTATTAAAAAAAGTCCCTGAACAAATTTTGCGTAAACTTTTTAAAATCCATAGGAATCTTTTGGAGGTCTCAATATTTTTGTTTAATTTTGCATGTCCAAACTCAATCACGAAGGGGCAGGATCCATCGTGGAGTATTACAAATATTTAACTTTTTATATTGTTATAGCATGAAAAAACTGTTTTTTAGCGCGATTTGTAGCTTACTACTATTCGGACCAGTCTTGGCGCAAGAGCCAGAAGTGAAGAAAGAGAAAATTATGAAAAACGTCCCTCACGCCTTGATTTATTTGAAAGATGGTACGACTGCTGAAGGCTATCTTCAGAATTATGTTAAATTTATGTATAGCATTTACCGACTTCCCAGTGCATCGGACTCGGTGATAAAATTAAAGCCAGACGCAAAGCTTTTCACTAAAAGTAGCAAGTTTAAAAACTGTGACATCGACAGTATGGCAATGTGGTTTGACAAATATCCCGATATGAAATCAAAATGGGAACCACAGTTCGTTGATTTCACATTTGATGATAAAATTTCTGAACCCGATACCAATCCTATTATGGTTGGACTCATATATAAAGGAAAACATGTGAAGGGATATATTTCCTATCACATGCTGTATGGCTTCAAACTCCTTTTTAAGACCGATGAAATGGCATATGCCAAAGCTTTTGCCAAGCCCGAAGAGAAATTCAGCGAAAAGCGCAGGAAGACCCTTTTAAACACATTCAGTATGTATCCAGAGATGGAGGAGTATATCAAAGGATTGACGAAGGATGAATTCAAGAAAGACCGGTTTTGCATTCTGAAAAAGCTGGATGAAATACTCTCAGCCAGTAGCCATTAAGAACTTGTTGCAAGTGAAACATTCGATGACATAGAGCAATAGAGATGGACGAGACAAGAAAAGGATTTATCCAATTGCACCTGAGTGTGCTTCGGCGAGGGTAGGGAGATAAATTACTCATTCTATATCGGCATCGCTCTAATACTGCTCAGCGTTCTCTTGCAGACTCGCCGCGCTTTTTCACGAAATATTTGACATTTCCTTATTGGCTGATATAATTCCTAAATGTGCTTATTTTGTAATTAGAACTTTTTAAAATAGCAATTTTTCTTTCAGAATTTACAAAAAATGCATTTTTGGCGGTCAAGAGCATCGCTTTTTCTTAAAAATAATATTATATTTGCAGAAAAATAAATAGACTAAGAGATGATATTAATTTTAAAAAAGGTTTATTTATCCGTGGCATTGCTTTTGTCGACTGTATCTATTTTTGCACAGGAGCAGGCTCTCGTACAACGGCTCTATGAGGCACAGATGAGTGGCAACGACTCTGCTTTCTATGAGGCACATAATGCTTTTATGAACCACCTGGAGCAGCAGAAGGACTGGCAAAAATACTATCGCATGTGGATGAATCGTGTGATTTATGAAGTCAACAACAAGCACTTCTATCGTGCCTATACTGAGATTAGCCGCATTATTAATGACATACGCAAGCGCAATCTGAAAGAGTTTTTGTATGTGTCAAACATGAGTTTGGGCATCTTCTATAATGGTCATAATTTGCCAGAGATGGGAGAGAAATACTTCCGGCTCTCACTTGAGGGAATAGATGTTGAGAATGATCCCGTGACAACATTTAATGCCTACCTCTCATTGGCTCAATCGCTCAGTTTCAATCGTCCTGCAGAGGCGATGGCATGTCTTGACAGTCTGCCGAAGCAGATGCTGAAGAACCCGATGTATGACAGCGGGGTGTTAGGTTACAGATGTATTATTGCTAATAAGCTGGGCGATAAAGAAGCATTTAATCGGTATTTTGCCAGATATGACAGTATAAGGAGGAATCAGAAAGAACAGTTCAATTCAACTAATCTTCAGCAGGTGATGGTGTGTCGCTACCTGATGCAGAACGACTATAAGTCAGCCCTTGCCTGGTGCGACTCTATCAATGTGCCCCTTACAGCCACAGAGCTGCGCATGAATGTGTACGAGCAGATGGGTGACTGGGAGCGAGCCTACAGGGCTGCAGAACTCAAGGACAGCCTTTCACAAGCCTCGGAGCGCGAGGTGCTGGAAGAAGACATATTGGATATGACGCAGGATATTGCCCTGCTTCAGGCAGAGCAGGACAAGTCTGAGCTGAGACGTACACAGCTGGTAGTTGTCGGAATAATGGCCATCATCATTATAGGTATGCTCATAGGCATTCTCTTATATCGTCATCAGAAGAATAAGCGAATGAGGGAGCAATTCCTGCAGTTGCAGGAGGCTCGCAGGAGCAGTGAGGCTGGCCAGGCCATTCGACTTGCTTTCGTGAAGTCCATGCAGGAGAAACTGGACTCGCCTATCAGCGTCTTGAGAAACTATGCACGTATCTTCAACGACCCTAACTTCCGCCTTAAGCCAGATGAGCGTGCAAAACGATACAACGACATCGTCGTAGCCGCCAGAAGCATTGACTCGCTGATGGATCCCGTGCTCGATTCTTATGCTCAGGGGACATCGGGTATCACTGAAAAGGAGAAGAAAATATGTTTTGATGCCCTGCGTTCGCCACTGCTTACACTGATAAATACAGCAGAGGTGATACTCGATGGTAACGGACAAATACCTCACGATGAGTATATGCAAATGCGATCAGTAGTATGTCGCGAAGCCTACCATGTGGCTTCTTCTACCCACGAATTCCTCTTGTTTAGTATCTATAGCGATGATTTCAAGGATCTCAAGAATGATAGAATAGGGATGAACGAAATCGTAATGTCTATTTTGAATAGTTACGATCTGCATACCAATGCTTCACCTCTGAGCCCTGATAGACCTCGTTTACTGACAGCAGAATTCAAGTCAAGCGTGCCCGATGATGTGGTTATAAATGTCAGTTCGCTATTGCAGGAACTGCTTAACTGCCTGTTGGACAATGCTGATAAATATGCCACTGGCGGTACTGTGCTTGTAAGTTGTCATGGCGCTGCCGATGGTTCGTATACCATATCAGTAAGCAACGAAGGGCCTGTCATACCATCCGAAGAGGCTGAACGTATCTTTGAGCCGTTTGTACGCCTGTCATCCGACGAGCATAGTCTTGGTATTGGTTTGGCTCTGGCGCACCGCCTCGCAACAGCGATGGGCTACAACATCTCATTAGACCAGAATTATACCAAAGGTGCACGTTTCGTGATCACCGGTATCTCATGATTAGATTGTCATTTGAATAGTATTTTCTTCACAAATCCAGTTTTGATTCGCCGTACAAAGTCAATATATTCTTCATAAAAAGAATAAAAAGTGCATAAATGTTTGATGCATAAACATTATTTTGTACTTTTGCAGTCTCAAAATATTTATCAAGATGAGAAAAAATATTATTTGTATGATTAGCATGCTGCTTGTTGGCATGTCTGTTTTGACATCATGTGTCAAGGATGAAGCTAAGAACAAGGAGTGCGACATCACGAGTGCCTGGGTACAAGGTGACGAATATGCAATGTATTTTCAGGACAAGAACCAGATGCGCAAGTCTGACATCAGCTCCTCTGAGACGGAGATTGTCTTTACTGTGCGGAGTCTGCTGTCACTGCCTAAGCAGTTGCCTCTGTTTTTGGATGTAACCCCTGGAGCAACTGTCGAGCCTGCCAACGGTTCAATGCAGGATTTTACTGCCGGTCCTGTGACATATACTGTCACGTCGGAGGACGGTGAGTGGAAACGCCAGTACAAAGTTGTGTTTAGGGAGCCGATACTTCCTTCATTCAAGTTCGGTTTTGAGAATGTGGAAGTTGTTGAGTTTAGGGCAACGCGAAGCTCCTATCACAGTTTCTATGAGGTGCTGTCCAACGGTCAGCGTCATAACGTCTGGGACTCAGGCAATTCTGGCGCAGTCTTGGCACTTGGCATAGATCAGACACCCGACGCATTTCCTACAAAATCCGTTGACGATGGCTATAAGGGTAAGGCAGTATGTCTGCAGACCATCTCTGCAGGTATCTTAGGAGAGATGATGAAGAAGCCGATAGCTGCTGGTAACCTGTTTTTGGGCAAGTTTATCGTTGAAAAGATTATGACCCCACTGAAAAGCACGCAGTTTGGAACTCCCATCGACAGAGAGCCAGTACGTGTGACAGGCTACTATAAGTATCGTCCTGGTAATAAGTTCACAGATATGGAGATGAAGGAGATAGCAGGCCGCACCGACGAAGCCAATATCTATGCCGTGTTCTACAAGAACAAAGATGCTGAAGGCAATGACTACTATATCTATGGTGACGACGTGGAAGACTTCACCAAGCTGGCTTCCAATCCCAACGTCTATAAGATTGCTCAGGTAAAACAACTGCCGGCCACTGACCAGTGGACGCGCTTCGAGATGTTCTTCGAAGGTAAGGATGCCGACAACAAGGAGGTGGCCGACAATAAGTTCAACCTGGCTCTCGTGTTCTCTTCAAGCAAGGACGGAGCCAAGTTTGAGGGTGCCATAGGCAGCACACTGTATGTTGACGAAGTGGAGATATCGTTTGAGAAGAATGATTAACGGAATAGGTAATTTGATATGAAGACAACAACTACAATACTGGCAGCAGCTCTCATGCTGCTCATAAATATTCAGGCAAAGGCCGGTTCATGGGGAAAGGACATGCATGTGAAAGCTCGCGCAGGATGGAGCGTTGGTGCGACGGCTCCCCTCGGACTGCCAGAAACCATACGGAGCATTGATGGTTACAAACTGACACCCTCATTCCTGATAGGTGCCGACGCTCAGATGACACTGAGTGGAAAGTGGGGACTTCTGGCAGGACTGCATTTTGAAAACAAAGCTATGGATGGCGACGTCACCACTAAGGCCTACCACATGGTAGTGCGCAAGGGCGACTCTATGCTCGACGGACTATTTACAGGTAAGGTTCATCAGAAGGTAACGGAGTGGATGTTCACCATCCCCATTCAGGCCACATATAGCTTCAGCGACAAGCTGCAGCTGAAGGCCGGACCATACGTCTCACTGCTTACCAGCAAGAGTTTCGACGGTATCGCCTCAGACGGTTATCTGAGACAGGGCGATCCTACCGGGCCGAAAATCCTGATGGGCACTAATGAGAGAGAATGGGCTACATATGATTTCAGCGACGACATGCGCAACTTCCATGTGGGTGTGGGCATCGGCCTGGACTGGCGGTTCTATAAGAATCTGGGCATGTCAGTAGACCTGAACTGGGGATTGAATGGAATCTTCCAGAGCGATTTCAAGACCGTAGAGCAGACACTCTTCCCGATTTATGGAACAATCGGAGTGTTCTATAGACTGTTCTGAACTCAGATAATCTCAAAGTGGCGGAGGGCGTTCATTATGCCATTATCATCTACCGATGTGGTGACATAATCAGCCTTCTGCTTCAATTCGTCAATAGCATTGCCCATAGCTATTCCAATACCCGCTTGAACAATCATTGAAGTATCATTTCCGCCATCGCCAAAGGCAATAGTCTGTTTGGGGCTGAGTCTTTCGTGGCATGCTATGGTCAAGATGCCTTTTCCCTTATCAGCACCGTTGGCTGTAATATCCGTAAATTCCGGATGCCAGCGGCCGGAAATGCACTGAGGAATTCTTGGCATGAACTTTCGCTCATAGTCGGCAGGGAAGAATGCCGTCAGTTGGAGTATGTCTTGCTCAAGTACTTGTTCCAGTGGTGCAGCCTTGTCGAGATTCTTTACGGCAAGTGTCTGCCTGAAGATGCGGTTGACGTCGCCTTTAGTGTCAAGCACGGCAACGTCTTGTTTTCCTACGATGATGAGGCTGTAGCCTTTTTCCTTCGAATCATTCACGCATGTGAGTACGTCAGCCTTTGGAATCGGCTGGCAGCTTATTACGTTATTCCCTACGAAACACAGGGCTCCGTTGGTTGTGATATAGCCGTCGATGAGATGCTCAATCGATCCAAGGTTTGTGATGATGACCGGAGGGCGACCTGTGGCTATATATACGCGATGCCCGTTGGCTTTTGCCTGTGTCAGTGCCTGTATCGTAGAAGCGGGAATCTCATGGGACTTGAAGCTCACGAGCGTGCCGTCTATATCGAAGAACAGTGCGAATCTCTGGGAGTTGGTGAGGATGTTTGCCAAGATGTTACTACTGATTATATGTTTATATTTTGGTGCAAAGGTAAGTAAAATTATCGAGATGTGACAATTTTTGGATTTTTTTTGTAACTTTGCGCCCGTAAAACAAGTGGATGATGAGTTATATAGGCGAACTGATATCGATAGGTGTGGCTTTTTCGTGGACAGCAACAGCGCTGCTCAGTGAGTTCGGATCGAAGCGACTGGGTAATCTGACGCTGAATGTCCTGCGTATGGCACTGGCACTGCTGTTCTCTCTGGTGATGTTTGGACTGGTGACGGGCAGCCCCTTGCCTCCCGGCGCTTCTGCTGAGGCAGCTGGATGGATGCTGCTGTCGGGATTGGTAGGATATGTCATCGGCGACTTCTGCCTCTTCCAGTGCTATATAATAATAGGTTCACGTTACGGGCAGCTGTTTATGACTCTTGCACCTTTAGCGGCTGCGCTGATGGCTTGGCTGACGCTGGGACAGCAGATGACTGTTATGAGTATTCTTGCGATGCTAATAACCCTCTTTGGTATCGGAATATCTGTTTTAGGACGAGGCGAGCATCATAAAGTGTCGCTGAAACTGCCGCTCAACGGTGTGCTCTATGCTATAGGTGCGGCTATCTGTCAGGGAGTGGGACTGGTGCTCAGCAAGATAGGGATGGATCATTATGAGGTTGTTGCTGATATGCCAGAGTGGCTTGTGCCGTTCAGTGCCAACTTCTATCGTTGTGTGGCAGGTATCATAGGGTTCACATTGCTGTTATATTTCCGCGATGGAATGGCGCCTTTGCGTGATGCCATGCACGATAAGAAAGGACTCTCCGTAGCTACGTCCACTACTATCTTCGGGCCTTTCGTCGGGGTGGGGTTCTCGCTGATGGCTGTGCAGTACACAGCGGCAGGCATTGCCTCAACGCTTATGGCGATGACGCCGATAATCATTCTGCTGCCATCTTACTGGATATTCCATGAGAAGATAACCTGGCGGGCAGTACTGGGAGCAGTAATCTCAGTAATTGGAGTAAGTCTTTTTTTCCTTACGTAATATAACGTTTTTAAAATTGTAATGACTATGAATATTGGAGACAAGGCACCAGAGATCCTGGGCAAGGACGAACAGGGACGTGAAATCCGTCTGAGTGACTACAAAGGTCGCAAACTAGTACTGTATTTCTATCCGAAGGATAATACCAGCGGATGTACATCAGAGGCTTGCAGTCTGAGAGACCATTATACCGAGCTGCAAGGTGCAGGATACGAAATTGTTGGCGTCAGCAAGGACTCTGCCGCATCTCACGTGAAGTTTAAGGAGAAGCATGAGTTGCCTTTCCCCTTGATTGCCGATGTTGACAAGACTCTGATGGAAGCTATGGGAGCCTGGGGTGAGAAGACAATGTACGGCAAGAAGACGATGGGCACCATCCGTACAACCTTTATCATCAATGAAGATGGTATCATAGAGCAGATATTCTCTGGCAAGCAGATAAAGACCAAAGAGCACGCAGAGCAGATTCTCGGCAAATAGATGGAGAAGATAACAGAACAGCCATCCCGCTTTGACCATCTTGAACAGATGTCTGTAGCTGAGCTGCTTCAGCATATCAACGGCGAAGATTCATTAGTTGCGGAGGCTGTGCGAAAGGCTATCCCACAGATAGAGTCTCTGGTTGAAGCTATAGAGCCCAGGATGAGACGAGGTGGCAGGCTCTTCTATATAGGGGCAGGTACCAGCGGACGACTTGGTGTGCTCGATGCCAGCGAGTTGCCTCCAACTTTTGGGGTCTCTTGCGATTGGGTGATAGGCATCATTGCAGGTGGTGACGCGGCTCTCCGTCATGCCGTTGAGAATGCCGAGGATATACCGGAGCAAGGCTGGAAGGATCTTCTTGCCTATCACCCCACTAAAGACGATACCGTGCTGGGTATAGCTGCCTCAGGCACCACTCCATACGTGATAGGGGCATTAAGTCAGGCAAGGGAGAACGGTCTTGTCACGGGCTGTATCACAAGCAATCCAGGATCACCGCTGGCCAATGTCTCGGACTATCCTATTGAAACGATTGTTGGTCCGGAATTCGTTACGGGATCCAGTCGCATGAAGAGTGGTACTGCTCAGAAGATGGTGCTTAACATGATTTCCACCTCACTGATGATACGTCTCGGCCGAGTACAGGGTAATCGCATGGTAAAGATGCAGCTTACCAATGCTAAACTTGTGGATCGTGGTACTCGCATGCTTCAGGAGATGCTTGGACTGAGTTATGATGAGGCTCAGGAGCGTCTGCTGGATGCTGGCAGTGTGGACGGCGCACTATCTTCCAGCCGAGAGCCGCGACGATGATGCTCATCAGCGGGCTCAGCAGATTGAAGAAGCAATAGGGCAGATAGGTCAGCGTTGGCACTCCGAGTACCGTTGACTGTGTCATTCCGCATGTGTTCCAAGGAATGAGAACAGAGGTAACTGTAGCTGCATCCTCGGTGGTGCGGCTCAGTAACCGCGACTCATAGCCCTCCTTCTTATATACATCCTTGTAGATATCTGCATTGAGCACGATGGATATGAACTGGTCGCCTGTGGTGATATTGAGGAAAATACCTGTGCCTACTGTCGATGAAATCAGTCCAACGCGACTACGTATGAATCGGATGACGACGCCAGTGATGCTGTCAATCATCCCACTTGCCACCATCGAAGCACCAAAACACATGGCGCAGAGTATCAGCCAGATGGTATTCAGCATGCCGGCCATGCCGCGAGTGGATACCAGTTCATTGAGTGAGGCGCTACCGGTGTCTACGGCAGTAGAGCCATAAAATGTGATAGCCAGTCCCCTTGTCAGTGACGATGCAGAATTGCCCATTTCACCGCCTGCTATCTCGCATAGAATATGCGGCTGTAAAAGAAGAGCCACTATGCCTGCCATTACCGAAGAGGCGAAAAGTACTATCAGCGACGGTACTCTACGGGCAATCAGAACTCCGGTAATGACAGGAACCAACAATGTCCATAGAGATATGTTGAATGTCTTTTCCAGCCCCGCTGTATATTCGCCTACCTGTAGCTCTGAGTCAGCACCGTTGTCCAGTCCGGCAATGAAGAAGATGACGATTGTTATTATAAACGAGGGCATCGTGGTGTACATCATATATCTTATATGCTCGAACAGGTCTGTACCCGTGGCAGAAGAGGCGAGTATGGTTGTATCGCTTAGAGGCGACATCTTGTCGCCGAAGTAAGCTCCTGAGATGATGGCTCCTGCTGTCCATGCCTCAGCGACTCCCAATGCATGTCCTATGCCCAGCAGTGCCACTCCTATTGTGGCGATTGTGGTCCACGAGCTGCCAGACAGCACGGATACCAGCGCACAGATGATACACGATGAAATCAGGAAAAACTGAGGTGACATGATTTGGATGCCATAATAGATTAGCGTAGGCACAATGCCGCTGATCATCCACGAACCAGCGAGCATGCCCACGCAGAGCAGTATGAGCAGCGTGATGCTCACCTCGCCGAGTGTCGCCTTTATCTGTTTCTCGAAAGCCTTCCAGGGCACTCTGTATATCGCCATTGAAAGGCTGACGCACACTGCCATTCCCATCATAAGGGCTATCTGGCTGCCACCATTCAGAGAGTCGCTGCCAAACAGAGCGATCACGATACTGAGAAATACGATGAGTATTGCTACAGGTATAATGGCTATTAGGGGATGCGGGGATATCATTTTCTCATTCATATTATTTCAGAAGAATTGCTGTAAAGATTCTGCCAGAGCTGATGCCCAGCCTGCGGGCGGAGAAATAGCTCTCGTGCTGCTTGAATGTGCAGATTCCGGCAACGCGGATATTATCTGCTGATATGCCTGAACCGATAAGCTGCATGCGATTGCACACAGGCAGATCAATGTGCCATTTCTCACTTTCCGGCCCACTTGCCGCATATCTCTTGCCTATGGTGCTCATATCGAACCCAGCCTTCGCAAAGGCCTCATACACTTCATCGCCCACCTCGAAGCTGTCGAGGCTGATGCCTGGGCCTATCTGTGCGATAATGTCCGATGGAATCGAGCCAAACGAATCGCCCATGCGGATGACGGCTTTCTCGGCTATACGGCTCACCGTTCCCCTCCATCCTGCGTGAATGGCACAGGCGGCATGACGCTTCTTGTCATACAGCAGAATGGGTATGCAGTCGGCAGTAGACACTCCGATGCATACTCCTCTGAGATTGGTCATTATCGCGTCGATTCCTTCGAGCTTTTGCTGGCGCTCTTCAGCGGAGAGGCAAAGCAATTCTTCATCTATTCTGGCTATCTCAGTGAGGTGTACTTGATG
>AUXO014862660.1_pt1 | contig 10483 bp, 22 predicted proteins | sample 768731 | NCBI WGS metagenome assembly AUXO01 (sample SAMN02715735, study PRJNA202380) | gut metagenome | biome: sheep rumen | host: Ovis aries | place: New Zealand: Palmerston North | reverse complement strand
GGTACTGGACGTGCTCGTCAAGGATCTATCCGTGCTCCACAATGGCGTGGTGGAGGTCAAGCATTTGGACCTACTCCAAGAAAGTATGATGTTAAAGTTAACAAGAAAGTTAGACAATTAGGATTAAAGTCAGCTTTATCATACAAAGTATTAAATGAAAAGTTAGTTGCTGTAGATGCAATTAAGTTTGATCAAATTAAAACAAAGGATTTCATTGAATTCCTAAATAACATTAACGCAAATGCTAAGACATTAGTATTAGTTAATGAATTAGATGCAAATACTGCATTATCTGCTAGAAACTTACAAACTGTATTCGTATGTCCAGTTGAACATGCATCAGTTTATGACATTCTAGTTTATGATAAGCTTGTTGTTACAAGCGATGTAATTTCTTATTTCGAGGAGGCATTGAAGTAATATGGCACAAGTAGTATTAAAACATTATGATATTATAAAGAGACCTATCATTACTGAGAAGTCAATGTCTTTAAAGGAACAATTCAACAAATATACATTTGCTGTTGATCCAAAGGCAAATAAGATTGAAATTAAGAATGCTGTTGAAGCAATCTTCAATGTAAAAGTATTAAGCGTTGCAACTTTAAATGTAGCTGCAAAAGATAAGAGAATGGGTAAGTACGAAGGAAAGACTTCAGCTTACAAGAAGGCAATTGTTAAACTTGCTGAAGGACAAACAATCGCTGCATTCAACTTAGACTAATTAAAATATTAAATTATAGGAGAAATTAAAATGGGTATTAAAAAATATAAACCTACCACAAATGGTAGACGTAATATGTCAGTTCTAACATTTGATGAAATTACAACAAGCACTCCTGAAAAATCATTATTAGCACCTGCAAAGAAAAACGCAGGACGTAATAACACTGGACGTATTACTGTTCGTCATAGAGGTGGAACAGTAAAGAGACAATATCGTATCATTGATTTCAAGAGAAATAAGGATGATATCGTTGCAACTGTTAAAACAATTGAGTACGATCCAAACAGAAGTGCAAACATCGCATTAGTAGCTTATGCTGATGGAGAAAAGAGATATATTCTTGCTCCAGAAGGATTAACTGTTGGAACTAAAATTGTTTCAGGAAGCAATGTAGATATTAAGACTGGAAATGCATTACCATTAATGAACATTCCAGTAGGAACAGTTATTCATAACATCGAATTACATCCAGGAAAGGGTGGACAATTAGCACGTAGTGCTGGTACATCTGCTCAAATTCTTGGACGTGAAGAAAAATATGTATTAGTTAGATTAAGTTCTGGAGAAGTTCGTAAGGTTTTAGGAACTTGTAAAGCAACTATCGGAGTTGTTGGAAATGCAGAACATGAACTAGTTAAGATTGGTAAAGCAGGTAGAGCTCGTAAGATGGGTCTTCGTCCAGAAGTACGTGGATCTGTTATGAACCCTAATGATCACCCTCATGGAGGAGGAGAAGGAAAGGCTCCAATTGGTAGACCTAACCCAGTAACACCTTGGGGTAAACCAGCTCTAGGACTTAAGACAAGAAAACATAAGAAATCTTCTAACGCACTAATCGTTCGTAGAAGAAATGATAAGTAATCCCTTATCGGAAGGAGGAATACTGTGGCACGTTCACTTAAGAAAGGAGCATTTGTTGAAGCATCACTTTTAAAGAAAGTTGAAGCTCAAAATGCTAATAAAGAAAATAAAGTAATTCAAACATGGTCACGTCGTTCAACTATATATCCTGCATTCGTAGGACATACATTTGGAGTATATAACGGACGTGAGCATATAACTGTATATGTAACAGAGGACATGGTAGGACATAAACTTGGAGAATTCGCTCCAACAAGAACTTATCATGGACATGATGCAGATGACAAAAAGGCTAACAAGAGATAACAGGAGGAATAATGATGGAAGCAAATAAGGTAGAAGTTAAAGCAACTGCAAATACTGTTAGAATCACTCCTCGTAAGGCTCGTCTTGTTATTGATATGATTCGTAACAAAGATACAAAAGAAGCATTTGCTATCTTAAAGTTAACTAATAAGAATGCTAACGAGGCAATCTACAAAGTATTAAAATCTGCAGTAGCTAATGCTGAACATAACAATGGACTTGATGCAAACAATCTATATGTTAAGGCAGCATGGGTTAATGATGGAATTAGAATGAAGAGAATGTTACCACGTGCAAAAGGACGTGGAGATGTTATCATCAAAAGAACTAGCAACATTACAATAGTTGTTGCTGAGAAGAATTAATTAAGGAGGAAAATACATGGGTCAAAAGGTAAGTCCAGTTGGATTACGTGTTGGTATCAATCGTGATTGGGATGCATCTTGGTATGCTGATAAGAATAATGTAGCTGATTTATTATTAGAAGATCTTAAGATTCGTAAGTATCTTGAAGCTAAATATAAGAATGCTGCAGTATCACGTGTAGTAATCGAACGTTTAAAAGGAACTAATAAAGATCGTGTTAAAATCGCTTTATATACTGCAAAGCCAGGAATTGTAATCGGTAAAGATGCTGATACAAAGAATAAAGTGGTAGCTGAACTTCAATATTTAACAAAGAAGGAAATCATCCTTAACATTGTTGAAATTAAGAAGCCAGAATTAGATGCTACATTAGTAGCAAGATCAATTTGTGAGCAACTTGAAGCACGTGCATCATTCCGTCGTGTTCAAAAGCTTGCAATTCAAAGAGCATTAAAGGCTGGAGCTAAGGGAGTTAAGACACTTATCTCTGGACGTTTAGGTGGAGCTGAAATGGCTCGTTCTGAAGGATATAATGAAGGTCAAGTACCTCTACAAACTTTACGTGCAGATGTTGATTATGCTGCTGATGAAGCACTTACAACATACGGAAAGCTTGGAGTTAAGGTATGGATTTATAAAGGAGAGATCTTAAACTTAAAGAAGAGACAAGAGGCTGATAAGGCTGAAAGAACTGCTTCAAGAAATGATCGTCCTCAAAAGAAGACTGCTGCTCCAAAGAACGCAAAAGAAAATAGCTCTAAGGGAGGTAACTAATTATGTTAATGATTCCAAAGAGAACAAAGTTTAGACGTCCTCATAGAGTTTATTATGATGGAAAAGCTAAAGCAGGTACAGAACTTGCATTTGGTGAATACGGATTAGTAGCTCTTGAAGGAACATGGTTAACTAACCATCAAATCGAAGCTGCCCGTGTTGCAATCACTAGATATTTCGCACGTGGTGGAAAAGTATGGATTAAAGTTTTCCCACATATTTCAAAGACTAAGAAGCCTCTAGCAGTACGTATGGGATCAGGAAAAGGTTCTCCTGAATCATGGGTTGCTGTAGTTAAGGCACAAACAATTATTTTTGAGGCAACAGGTGTATCTGAGGAAGTTGCTCGTGAAGCATTCCGTCTTGCAGGACACAAGTTACCAATCAAAACAAAGTTTATTAAAAAAGGAGATGCTGAGTAATGAAAAACGCTGATATTCGTAAGTTATCAACTGAAGAACTAAATGCTCAAATTGCTGAACTTAAAGCTGAATTATTCAACCTAAAGTTCCAAAATGAGTTAGGACAGCTTCAAAACACTGCTCGCATCGGGCAAGTAAGAAAAACAATCGCTAAAATGTATACAATTTTAAGCGAGCGCAATGAGAAGTAAGAGGAGGTTTAACACATGGAACGTAATACAAGAAAATCATTTATTGGTGTTGTAGTATCAGACAAGATGGATAAGACAATCACTGTTGCTGTTGATCACTATGTAAAGCACAGAATCTACGGAAAGCGTGTTAAGAGAACTGCAAAACTTTATGCGCATGATGAAAATAATACAGCTAAAATTGGAGATACTGTTAAGATTATGGAAACTAGACCATTATCAAAGAATAAGCGTTTCCGTTTAGTTGAAGTCGTTAAGACTAACGAAATCCTTTAATCAGTACCTGAAAGGAGGTATTCACAATGGTTCAACAAGAAACTAGACTTGCAGTTGCTGATAACAGTGGCGCTCGTGAGTTATTAATTATTAAAGTATTAGGTGGAGCACTTCATAGATATGCATCAGTTGGTGATATCGTTGTATGCTCTGTTAAGAATGCATTACCTAACGGTGCAGTTAAGAAGGGTGATGTAGTAAAAGCAGTTATCGTTCGTACTAAAGATGGTATTAGAAGAAACGATGGTTCATATATTAAATTTGATGAAAATGCAGCAGTTATCATTCGTGAGGATTTAACACCACGTGGTACTCGTATTTTCGGACCTGTTGCTAGAGAACTTCGTGAAAAGAATTTCATGAAAATTGTATCTTTAGCTCCAGAAGTTCTATAGGAGGTAAATTATGCTTATTAAAACAGGTGATACAGTAGTTGTTATTGCTGGACGTGATAAATTCACAGTTGACAAAAAAGGAAACAAAGTTCCAACTACTGGAAAAGTATTAAAAGCCCTTCCTCGTACTAACCAAGTTGTTGTTGAGGGAGTTAATAAGAAAAAGAAGCATGTTAAGCCTAATCAGGCTCAGTCAACTGGAAGCATTCAAGAATTCGAAGCACCTATCGCTGTTTCAAATGTAATGCTACTTGATCCAAAGACTAACAAGCCTTGTCGTGTTTCTATTAAGGTTAATGAAAAAGGCGAGAAAATCAGAGTCTCTAAGAAATCTGGTTATGAATTTAAATAATCTTTTAGAGAGGAGGTAAACTGATAAAAATGAATCGTTTACATGAAAAATACAACAATTCTGTAAAGGCAGAATTACAAAAGCAATTTAACTATACTTCATCAATGGAAATTCCAAAGATTGAAAAAATCGTATTAAATATGGGAGTTGGAGACGCTACAGCTAATTCTAAGGTTTTAGATGATGCAGTTGCTGAAATGACTCGTATTGCTGGACAAAAGCCAGTTGTTACAAGAGCAAAGAAATCAATTGCTACATTTAAATTACGTGAAGGTATGCCTATCGGATGTAAGGTTACATTAAGAGGAGAAAAGATGTATGAGTTCTTTGATAAACTTATCTCTATCGCTCTTCCTCGTGTACGTGATTTCCACGGTATATCTGCTAATGCATTTGATGGACGTGGTAACTATACACTAGGTGTTAAGGAACAATTAATTTTCCCTGAAATCAATTTTGAGGATGTTAAGAAGATTCGTGGTCTAGATGTTGTAATCGTTACTACTGCTAAAACTGATGAAGAAGGACGTGCCCTATTATCATTAATGGGTATGCCTTACAGAAAGTAGAAAGGAAAACATTATGGCAAAAAAATCACTTATTGCAAAGAATCATAGAAAAGCTAAATTCTCTGCTAGAGAGTACACTCGTTGTGAGAGATGTGGTCGTCCTCATGCAGTAATTAGCAAGTTTAAATTATGTCGTGTTTGTTTTCGTGAATTAGCATACAAGGGACAAATCCCTGGTGTTAAGAAAGCAAGCTGGTAATATTTCAAAAATATTATTCCGGTCTATGGAAGGAGGAACAATTATATGGCTATGACAGATCCAATTGCGGATATGTTAACACGCATTAGAAATGCAAACAAAATGTTACATGAGACAGTTGAAATTCCTGCATCAAATATCAAAACTTCAATTTTAAATGTATTTAAGAATGAAGGATTCATCGCAGACTTTAAGACTGAATCACTAGAAAATAATAAGAGTGTTACAACAGTAACATTAAAGTACATTGATAACAAAGAAAGAGTTATTAAGGGACTTAAGAGAATTAGTAAGCCAGGATTAAGAGTTTACGTTGAAGCTGATAAGCTACCAAAGGTTTTAAATGGTTTAGGAGTTGCTGTTATTTCAACATCTAAGGGTGTTATGACAGACAAGGATGCTCGTAAACAAAAACTTGGTGGAGAAGTATTAGCTTATATTTGGTAATTATAACAGGAGGTGTCTAAATAATGTCTCGTATTGGTAATAAGAAAATTACATTACCTGCTAACGTAACTGTTACAGTTAATGATGGTAATGTAGTTGTAAAAGGACCTAAAGGAGAATTAACTGCTAAATTCAATTCAAACATTAAGATTGAAGTTGAAGGTTCAGAAATTACATTAAAACGTCCTGATGATACAAAAGAAATGAAGGCTATTCATGGTACAACTCGTGCTAACTTAAATAACATGATTGTTGGTGTATCTGAAGGATTTAAGAAGCAACTAGACATCATTGGAGTTGGATATCGTGCTCAATTACAAGGAAAGAAACTTATCGTTTCTGCAGGATATTCTAATGATGTAGAAGTTGTAGTACCTGAAGGACTATCAGTTGAGGTAGTAAAGGGATTATCAATTATTATCTCTGGTATTGATCGTCAAAAGGTTGGAAAATTTGCGGCTGAAATTCGTGATATAAGAAAACCAGAACCATATCATGGAAAAGGTATTCGTTATACTGATGAAAATGTTCGTCGTAAAGAAGGAAAAACTGCTAAGAAGTAATAGGAAAGGAGTGCTAATATAATATGGTTAATAAAGTATCAAAGAATGTTAAACGTTTAAAGAGACACCTACGTATTCGTAAGAATGTTTCAGGAACACCTGATAAACCTCGTTTAAATGTATTCCGTTCAAATAAACAAATTTATGCTCAAATCATTGATGATGTTAATGGTAAGACATTATGTAGTGCTTCTTCACTAGATAAAGAACTAGGACTTACTAATGGTGCAACTGTTGAAGCAGCATCAAAGGTTGGTGCTCTAGTAGCAAAACGTGCTTTAGAAGCAAAGATTAAAAATGTAGTATTTGACCGTGGTGGATATCAATATCATGGTCGTGTTCAGGCTTTAGCTGATGCAGCTAGAGAAGCTGGACTTCAATTCTAATAAAGGAGGACATACAACATGCGTGAAGAGCGTAATGAGCGTATCGAAAAAGAACAACCTGAGTTTGAAGAGCGCGTTGTTACAATTAACCGTGTAACAAAGGTTGTTAAAGGTGGTAGACGTTTCCGTTTCGCTGCTCTAGTAGTTATTGGAGATAAGCAAGGAAGAGTCGGATTTGGTACAGGTAAAGCACTAGAAGTACCAGATGCTATTAAGAAAGCCGTTGAAAGTGCAAAGAAGAACATTATCAATGTTCCAGTTGTAAATACAACTATTCCTCATGAAATTACAGGTATTTATGGAGCTGGTAGAGTATTCTTAAAGCCAGCTGCAGCCGGAACTGGAGTTATTGCTGGAGGTCCAGTACGTGCCGTTCTAGAATTAGCTGGTATCAATGATATCCTATCTAAGTGCCAAGGATCTAGAACAAAGATTAATATGGTTAGAGCTACATTTGAAGGACTTAAGCAACTTCAAACTGTTGAAACAGTTGCCGCTAGACGTGGAAAGACTGTTGCTGAGATTTTAGGTGAGTAATATGAAATATCAAATTACATTAGTTAAAAGTTTAATCGGACGCAAGCCTAACCAAGTTGCTACAGCAAAAGCACTAGGACTAACAAAGATTGGTTCATCTGTAATTAAAGAGGAAAACGCAGCTATTAAAGGACAAATCCTAACAATAGCACACTTAGTAAAAGTAGTTGAAATTGAAAAATAATAAGGAGGTGCCTTACTTATGTTAAATGAGTTAAAACCAGTTGAAGGAGCTAGACACTCAAGAAAGCGTGTTGGACGTGGAGCTGGAAGTGGTCTAGGAAAGACTTCAGGTAGAGGACAAAAGGGACAAAATGCTCGTTCTGGTGGAGGAGTACGCCCTGGATTTGAAGGAGGACAAATTCCTTTATTCCAACGTTTACCAAAGAGAGGTTTCAACAACATTAACCGCAAGGAATATGCTATAGTTAATTTAATGGATCTAGAAAGATTCGAAAATGGAACAAAGGTAACACTTGAAACATATTTTGAAACTAACCTAGTTAGAAATCCTAAGGATGGAATTAAAGTTTTAGGAGAAGGAAAATTAACTAAGAAATTAACTGTTCAGGCTCACAAGTTTTCTGCATCTGCAGCTAAAGCTATCGAGGCTGCTGGCGGAACTGTTGAGGTGATCTAATTTGTTTACAAAATTAAAAAGAATTTTTAGTAATCCTGATATTGTAAAAAAAATTACATTCACATTCATAATTCTTTTAGTGTTCAAATTAGGTACATATTTACCTATCCCTTTAATTGATACCGTTGGGGTTAGAAAGATGCTAAGTGGAAATAGCTTCATCACTATCTTAAATACATTTAGTGGTGGAGGATTAAAATCATTTTCTATCTTAGCTTTAGGTATCTCACCTTATATCACTGCTGAAATCGTTGTACAAATGCTTTCAATAATTATTCCTAAGCTAAAGGAATGGCAGGAGCAAGGTGAACAAGGTAAAGCGAAAACAAATAGAGTAACTAGATACTTAACAGTAGTAGTTGCATTTATTCAAGCATTAGCCTTATTATTTGGATTAGGAACTAGACCTGAAAATATCCTTAAAGCTGATGTTCTTATCGATAAGGATATGTTCTGGTTGTTCTATATTTATATGGCTATCGTTATAACTGCAGGTTCTGCATTTGTAATGTGGCTAGCTGACTTAATAACTAGACATGGAATTGGTAATGGTTCTTCAATGATTATCGTTGCCGGAATCGTTACATCTATTCCTTCAATGTTTACATTATTATGGAGCAAATATATAAGTGATGGTGTAAGCCCATCATCTGTCTTCTCATTCATTATAATTATTGTATTATTTATATTAATGATACTTTTAGTTGTATTTATGGAAGGCGCAAAGAGAAGAATTCCTATACAATATGCTAATAGACAAGGAAACAGTAAATCTGATATCCCAGTTAAGCTTAATGTATCAGGAGTTATTCCAGTTATCTTCGCTTCAACAATTTTATCAATACCACTTACAATAATTGGTATGATGGGACTTGAAGCAGATAAAAACTCATCAAATTTAGGATATTGGTTTGATCAAATATTTAATTATTCTCAACCAATTGGTATGCTAATTTATGTTGTATTGATTTATTTCTTCGCATTCTTCTATTCATTCATGCAAATGGATCCTGATAAGATTGCTGAGAATTTATCAAAATCTGGTGCATATATCCCAGGATATAGACCAGGTGAAGATACAAAAATTCAATTATCAAAAATTTTATTTAGAGTAACATTAATAGGAGCAACATATTTAGTATTTGTTGCATTAGTTCCAATTATTGTTGCGTTAGTATTTAACTTCAGTTCAGCTGAAAAGAGTACTATTACAGTTGGTGGTACATCTCTACTTATCGTAGTTGGTGTTGCTATTGAAACTGCAAAGCAACTTGAAACTGATTCAGAAACTGAAACTTATAAAGGAATTTTATAAGAGGGGTAAGTAATTATGAAGTTATTAATAACAGGACGTCCTGGTGCTGGAAAAGGTACTCAGGCAGTAAATATTAGAGAATATTATAATATTCCACATATCTCAACTGGTGATATGTTTAGAGCCGCTATGAAGGCTGGAACAAAAATGGGACTTTTAGCCAAAGAATATATGGAAAAAGGACAATTAGTTCCTGACGAGGTTACAATCGGTATTGTTAAGGATAGATTACTTGAAGATGATTGCAAGGAAGGATTCTTACTTGACGGATTCCCTCGTAACATAAAACAAGCTGAAGCTTTAGATGAATTCTTAAAAGAAAATAATGTTAAGCTTGATGCTGTTTTAGATGTTAATGTTGCACAAGAAGTACTTGTTCGCCGTATGGTAGGAAGAAGAGTATGTAAGAATTGTGGTGCAACATACCATGTTGAATTTAACAAGCCAAAAGTTGATGGAATTTGCGATAATTGTGGAAACGCACTTATTCAAAGACCAGATGATACTGAGGCAACAGCCGTTAACCGTTTAGCGGTATATGATGAGCAAACAGCTCCTCTTCTAGATTATTATAAGAAGCAAGGAATTTTAGTTACTGTTAATGGTGACCAAGATTTCGATAAGGTTTTTGAAGACATTAAAGCTGTTTTAAAATAAAATAAAATTTTTCCCAATCTACTCAGCATTGAGTAGGTGGGAGGATTTTAAAGTCATAAAAGCTAAACTTTGAGTTATAAATATATATGCTACTAAGGGTAGTTGTGTTTAAGCTGAATAAGGAGGCAATTCTATGGCAAAAGAAAATGATAATATAATTGAAATGGAAGGAAAAGTCCTAGACATTCTTCCAAATACACAATTTAAGGTTGAACTTGAAAATGGACATCAAGTTCTTGCCCACGTTTCTGGTAAAATCCGTATGAACAACATTCGCATTTTACCAGGTGATAAGGTAACTGTAGAGTTATCAACATATGATTTAACACGTGGACGTATAACTTACAGACGTAAGTAATTAGAAAATACACTCGGAGGTAAAATATGAAAGTTAGACCATCAGTAAAACCAATGTGTGACAAATGTAAAGTCATAAAGAGAAAAGGCCGTGTTATGGTAATTTGCGAAAATCCAAAACACAAGCAAAGACAAGGTTAATT
>AUXO014725839.1_pt1 | contig 10483 bp, 18 predicted proteins | sample 768731 | NCBI WGS metagenome assembly AUXO01 (sample SAMN02715735, study PRJNA202380) | gut metagenome | biome: sheep rumen | host: Ovis aries | place: New Zealand: Palmerston North | reverse complement strand
CATTCTTCCTCCTCTCCGCAGAGTTCATCGAGGTAATACGAATACCCACTATTAAGCTCGCCTTTGACTTCCCTGTAAAAGCGTATCGTAATACTAAAATCTGGGTCATCACAAAAGCGGTGATAATTCGCATCGTAATATATGGGTAGAGAGTCCAACCCGTTCGCCTCAGCCCACGCTCTAACCGCCTTGCGGATTTTCTCGTCCTTGATAAGTGGCTCTTTCGGCTTGTTGTGTTCTTCCCATGCTCTTGTAATCATACGCATGGCCTCATCGAACACTATGCCGCTTTCGCTTGTGGCCTCCCAATAATCCTCGGCGCTATTGTTAAACTCAATCCTGATTTTCTTAGCACAGATATTCATCTTTATCCTCCAACTGGGAGCGCTCTAACGCGTCTGCTATACGCTCTAGCGCTACCACGGCTCTGCTTCGCATCTCTCTTTCTTTTGCTCTTTGCTCGACCTCATAAAGCGTTTCTTCTACTGTCTTCATTCCTTAGCCTTTCCAGCTCCTTATTTAATAGCCTAATTTTCATCTTTACAGTTTCCTGCTCGGCCTCGTTAAGCTCCTCTTTAATCTTCTTTATCTTGTCCGTCGTTAGCCGGATCGCTGGGCCACGCTTGCTTATCGTTCCACCTTTGCGGCCAGCTAGCTTAGCTCGTTCTGGGCCGGTTAGTCCGTCTTTCCCTATTTTTTCCGATGCAAAACCCCCATTCTTTGAGTTCTTCCCGCCTTTCCGGCCAATATTGGCGTAAAACTCTTTACCATATTTAGCCTTGTTGGTAGCGGCAGCTTTACGCCCTCCCTCTAAAGTTCCAGACATTAGCCCTCCTTTACCTCAATCTTTTTAGGCTCTTTAATAAGTTCCTTGTATAACCAGCGGCATATATCGTGAGCCTCAGTTATACTCTTAGTCCTGTTATATTGAATAAGTTTTACCTTAAGTTCATCTAATTTAGTCATAATTTCTCCTACATAATTACGAATAATCTTTACTTATAGCCCCACTCCGGCGCGCGGTTCCATTACAGGGGGAACTACAATTTAACCTAGGTTCCAGCATTTATATCAAACTGTTTACCTTTCTTTGTTAAATAATATTGACCCTGCTATCCTATAGACGCACCGGGGCGGAGCTACAAGCTCTGCCATAGTTTAGTTTCGCGACTTTACTACCAGCGGATGGCCAGATTTAGCCTCTTTTATCTCAAAGCCTTTTGGCATCTCGTTGGCATAATATGCACCTTTACGCGGTAGTTGGTCTGGGCCGATAAAGTAAAATACCTCGGCCTCTTTGCCGCCGCGCAGTATGATTTTTGCCTTGCAAAGCTTATACTCGCGTTTGTTTGTGCTTATATACTTATACATATTTGTTAAAGTTCCTCTTGGTAGCCCCAGCATAATGTTGCGGACTATCTGGGGCTAGGGGTTACCCCCTATTTGCCTAGCTAAGGACCACGTTAGCTAGACGGTCTAAGGGGTAACCTGTTTTTCGTTACCAGTGGCGCGTTAGCCACATAGCTGCTTCTTCGAGCTTTATTAGCGCGTAGGCCGCATCTCTCTGTCGCTCGCGGCCACTGCAAGCTGGGCTAGCTCTGTATAGCTCTATATCATCGCGTAAAGCTGCAATTTTATCTGTCATGCCCTGTATTAGGCCGTACTCAGTCTTTTTAGGTGTATCTAGCGGTAGCTGTTGAGCCTTAGGGCGTTTAGCGCTAGTCTTATATTTAGCTCTAGTTGCCTTGCCTCGCTCTACATATTCCTTGTAACTTGATGTAGTATTGACTAGGCTAACTACCCCTCGGCCGCGTCCAACGATCGCGGCCACTTTTTTGCCCTCATGGCCTTTTTCTAGTAGTTGTTTGATGGTGGTATATTCCATCTCTGTTAGTTTCGCTTTACCCATAGGCTAACCCTCTTTTACCTCTATCTTTCGCGTCTTAGCGCCGGTTATATGGTACTCGCCACAATAAGGGCATCTATACACCCTTGCTGGCGCGTGGCCTGTCTGCCGGCGGTTTTGCGCGCGTCTAGGCGCGTTCATGGCTCTAGCTATTCTCTCGGCTATCTGACGCGTCTTAAAAGCGCTTTTGCCGTCGCAAGCTGTTGCCTCGCTCATGTCTACCTTTCTATGCAAAAAGCATGATTATAGTTGCTATTAGTGTCGCTACTGCTACTACCGTTAAAACCCTTAGCACGTAGTCGATAGTGTCCTCGCGCTGCTTAATTTTTTCGTAGTAGGCTTTTTCCTCTATAGTCATGTCCTTAAAGTTCATAACGTTACGGCCTGTTTAGTTAGGCCAAAGAGGGCCGCTACTACTGCTATTCCTATAATCACTACTATTACCGTCATGATAAGCTCACGGCGTAGTTGTACATTTAGGTATTTTTCCTCCTCTTTACTTAGGCCCTTAGGTCTATATAGTTTGTGCTTTTTAGCACCCATTTTTACCTCCTGTTAGTTTGTTGGCCAAAATCTCATCGATTCCATGCTTAGGGGCTACTCTCAAAGCCCCCAAGCTATTCGTAAAAAACACTCCTCTTAGCGTCGTCGTAGGCGCACGCCTCCTCGTCCGCCTCTCGTAAAGCATCCCAGTCGATATTCTCGCTAATAATCGACCTTAGCAACATTTCGAGCCTAGGTTCCTCGCGATCGCTAAGCTCTAAATCGTATTTATCTAAAAAGTCGTACAGTACCTCGTCTAGCACATTGTCTAGCACTCTCTTATCGTCCAGGCCATCGCTGTGCCATTCTAAGGCCATCTCAGTTATCTGCTTGCTCATATGCCGCCTTTCATAAGGTTAGTTACTACTCCGTTAATGAGCTGCTCTGCTTGCGCGTCTATATCTCGCATCCGCTCTATGTCGTACTCAATATCTGAGCGCTCAATCTTAAAAGCGTGCCAGCGCAAGTGTTCAAGTAAAAAGCGTGGGTCGTATAAAAACACATACAGAGTTTCCAGCTTATCGTTTACTAAGAAGTAGTTAAGATACTCCGCGTAGTACTCTTTAGGCGGCTCGTTCTGGCATATAGCTTGTATATGTCTGGCGCTAGATAAACACTTAATCTCTACCGCCGTTTTTAGGTCCTCTGTATAAGCATCTGGGCTTTCGATATGGTTAGAGTCTTTGCTGTCTTGCCATACGTTACCGCGGATAAGCTTAAGGCCAAGCTGTTGTTCAGCCTCGTTTATTGCCTCTTGTTCTAAGTCCTTACCGCGCTCGCGGCTACTTTCTAAGCCGTCATCGTCGCCAGTTCCCTCGGCTAGACGCTCCGCTACTTTCTGGTAAAAGGTTATTAGCGGTTTATCTGTGTCGTAAAGCTCGCCGGTTACTCGGCTCTTAGCAAATAGCTTACCTATGGTAGTACCGGTGCGCTTACCCTCCCTAAAGCTCAGCCACTCTGAGCTACCTTGCTCTATCTCAATTACGCGCATGTGTTAACCTCGCCTCTGTTATTTCTTCGCGCCTGATACTGAACATGGTCTGGATCGCGTGGCGTTGTTTGTCTGTTGGGTTCGGGTATGCCGCGCTTACATCTTTAGCAAAAGCATTTATTTCTGAGATAGTGTTAAGCGTGTCTAGTTTAGCCTTAATCTCGTCAAAGCTTAGGCGCCTTTTCGATAAATCGTCATTATCTTTCGCGCTCTGGTTTTCTATTTTGTCGTCATCGTCCGCGGCTAAACCTAGCGCAAGTTGTACCGTATATCGCCTGGCGTATGTAACCGCAGCGCCATACTTTTGCGCGTCGTTACACCCTTTCATATCTGGCGTTACCACTCTTGCGCCTGTCTGCCATTCGCCTTTATCGTCTAAGTACTCGACGTAGTCGCCATCTGGAGTTGGCTTAATTCGCATTATAGGTATCTTATGCCCCTCGCTAGCTATGTCTGCAAGGCTAGCGTATTTATGGTTATGGGCGTTAGTTTTGCTCTTGACTACTTGTGTTTTTTCTACCGGCATACTGGCTCCTCCGTAATGTAGTAGTCGTAGTGCCATGTACAGTTATTGGCTTTTGCATACTCGTCCATGCGAGCCTCGCGGTGTTGGCCTATCATGTTAGCGCCACAGAATAAGGCCGCTAGACAAGCTAGTGCAATTAAGATTTTTTTGGTTTTATTCATAAAAAAGTACCTCTTTTCTTTTCGCTACCGGTCGCCCGGCGCTAGAGATAAAGAGATACAAAATGAGTGTGCATTAAGGTGGTAACATGATTCTAAAAGTATCTATGGGAGTCATAACCAAAACGAAGAAAAGCTATGCCTGCTAGTACCGAGCGATTGGTAGCGAAACGTTATTTTTAATAATTAGACTTGCCAGCCGCCGGTTTAGGGCCTCTTGTACACAGATTTAAAGCTAAATATTCAATGAATATCAACACTATGCAAGGAGCCTCACGGTAACTGCCGTAACTACAGATGGAAACAAAAATGATAAGAGAGGCCCTAGACTAGCGGCTGGAATTAAGATAAACTAACCTGCTGCCGCCACTATTCAATTACTCAATGCGGCGCGGTAGTTTATCTGTTAAATAAACGATGCTATATCAAATTGTTAAAGCTCTTAACTGGCAAGCCATAGTTCGTTACTGTACCTATGGAGTTATCAACTTGTCGATAGATAACCCCAATGGGTACCAAAAATCCCCCACAAAGCGTGGGGGTTATAAAACCTAAATTGTATCTGGAGCCGCCTTCGAGACTTGAACTCGAGACCCCTTCCTTACCATGGAAAGGCTCTACCGACGACTCTAAACACAAAGCCCTAAGCCTTGTATTTTTGAATATTTATCAGTTATTTAAATCTGCTCTTTCGATACTCTTATAGTAGCAAACATTAGCTTAAAAGTCAATAGGTTTATGCTAAATTGTATGATATTTTTCGTACTGTTTTTGTAGATCGTGATCCACCACATGAGCGTACATCATAGTAGTGTCTAGGCTAGCGTGGCCTAGCATGGCGGATAAGTAGCGCATATTACCGTTGTTTTTAAGAAAGTTAGTAGCGAATGAGTGCCTGAGTGTATGAGGTGTTACCTTTTTGGTTATACCGGCCCTGGCGGCGCTATTACGCACCAATAACTGTATATTAGTAGCGGTCATTCTGTCCTTATGCTCGAAAGACACTATTAGGGCGCTGTTATGGTCATTCCGGCTCTTTAGGTATTGTTCCATTAAATGCTCTGTACGGCCATCTATAAAGCATAGCCTCGGCTTACGACCTTTACCTATTACCGTAAAGCGTCTATCTACTATCTGACCTCTATTAAGTGCTATAAGCTCGGATAGACGTATGCCGGAGCTATACAATAGAGATATTACAAAGGCGTTACGCAAGTTGTAGGCGCAAGCTATCATAGCATCCACCTCGGCCTCGGTTAGGTATACCGGCACGGTAGCCTCACGCGCTGGTACTGGTATTAGTTCAACCTTTATGCATGGTATATCTCGGATATTTAGATAAGATATAACGGCCCTTAGCCTTATCACATATACGCGTACGCTATTGGTGGCTCTAGTTTTAGCTAGATCGTTACACCACTCGCGTATATCTGATAAAGTTAAGCACTCGATAGGCTTATCCTGTACGTATTGCAGTAGCAGCTTTTTACAGGTTTCGTGGGTTTCCTCGGTACGTCTGGACTGATTCTTGAGTCGTATATAGTCATCTCTATAGAGGTTAAAGGCCTCGCTTATGAGCATAAAAAACTCCCTCTGTTAAATGTTAATATTGAGGGAGTAGTACTCTATAAGCCTTGTTTGGATAGTTCAGCCTTGGTTACTCGGTTAAAGTACCTAACTGGACTGATTATAGCTGGTCTAGTAGCGTAGTTTATTGCCTTTTCAATAAAACTACTAGGTAGATGGTATACACATTTTAAAAAGTAGTTTCTGCATTGCGGTGCGTCGAATATCCGGATAAGTGCATCTGCTTTAGCCTCTGCCACATCTGGTCTTAGACTTTTGCCACAGGTTTTTACACTTTTTTCATATACTTTTCCACAGGGTTCGTTGCACTTTTCCACATACCTACCCCTGTTAATGCTCCTATTTACATCATTGATATTACTACTACTAGATATAATGGTTAGTTCATTGTCATTGAGTCCTTGGCTCCCCATATTGTTACCTCCTTTAATAGCCAGTCAAAAAGCCGCCGCTCCTATCGAGCCTTTTAACTGTTTTATGATAGCTTCTTAAACTTGGAGCGCAAGCTTAAGCTACCATATTTTAGTACCAGAGCCATAAAAAACCCCGGTCAGTTGGGGTTATCTATTGACAAGTTGATACTATCATATTATCAGACATTGCCTTTTTTGTCAATATGTTAGACAAAGCGCCAATGTAAGCCACCAGTAGTCAGCCTTTTGCCGTTGCAGACTGAACTTATCTTGCTTTTATATAGGTTATTAGCGATTGCCGCTTTTGTTCCGCTGTCGTATATCTTGCCGGTCTCGACGCATAATTCCTTTTTCTCGTGTGATTTTGCCGCTTTTTCTGTACGATCAGCATAATTTATGTTATAGCTCCTGTTACACCACTCTAGGTTTTCTATGCGATTGTTATGGCCATCACAGTCTTTATGGTTCACTTCTGGGTAGTTATTTGGGTTAGGGATAAAAGCCTTGGCCACTAAGCGATGGATAGAGTACGTTTTCGCGATATGATTCCTGTTTAACTGCACGCGGTCATATGGGCCAGACTTTGATGGGCTTAATATCTTTTCCGGCAGCATATGATAGTCGTAGTATTTACTCGTTCTGTTTGTTCGTTGGTTTTTCCAATGCGCTAAACGCTTAACTCTGCCAAAAGAGCTTATTTCGTATAGCCCCTCGTACCCCTCTATCTCTCGCCATTTTTCCATTTTTTCTCTATCTCTAAGTGCCACGCTTTGTAGTCGGCTACTTTCTGCGTGATGTATGAGTTGCCGCCGTTTTGGTGGTACACGTCGTACTCGTTCAGAATGTTTTGATAATTGCTCGGTATGTGGCCCTCAGCGGCCGCTACATGGTCCTCTAGTATCATTTGCATAATGCTTTGCTTTGCAGCATGACGGCTACTTGCCCTGGCCTGTAAAATAGCAGTTACGACGGTAGCTATAGTAGGTAAGGCTCCTGCTATGGCTCCGATTATCGCTATGATTACTGGATCAGACACTTTATTTAACTCTATTTAATTTTGGTATAAGGGGGCGTTTTAGCGCGCCCCCAGACCTAGCTCGTATTTGGTAGCAAAAAAATCAATTTGGAACTGCATGGCACGTCTAAACTCTACATCTGGGATATGCACGTACAGCCATGCGATAGCCTGGCACACGCCCATAGAGTCTATAACGTCCTTTTCTGCCTGGTACTCTACCCAGGCTTGCCGTATAAGGCTGCCGTCTGGCATTGGAACGTTGGCCAACAGTTGGTGCAGTTCACGATGCCATAGTACTGGTACAGGTCGCACAAAAGCGTTTCTAAGGGCCTTAGCGTACCCATTATTCCAGTATCTTGCCTGGTACAGGATATGGTGCCGGTCTTTGGCCGTTAGCGGTGGCGTCCTGCGTCTCCTCCTCTTTTTCTTGCTCATACATAACACCCCCCTTCTGTATGTAAGCTAGGTTTTAACGTGCCAGGGTTTACGCCCTTTACTGCCTGGCTAAATGCGAGGGTTAGCCAGACGGTAAGAGGCGCAAAAACGCCTCTTTCTATCAGCTCCCTTTATGGTAGTCGCTAGATGATTTAACGATCGCCATGCCTAGTAAAGCATTGATAGCCGCAATTATTAGTTGTATCGTCTTGTCTACTTGCTCGCCAAAGCCAAAGCCCCAGATGTTAGCGAGGCCAATATACAAGGTAGATATTACCGGTAAAATGATAGCTACAATAATTTTGAGTACGTCGTAAACCTTGTTAGACATAGGAATAGTTACGCCATACTTTTTAGCCGTGCTTTCGGCCAGTTCTACAGTCTTTTGAGCCTTTTCTATAATCTTATTCCACTCCTCAGTCGTAAGGCCTGTGTCGGCGCTCTGAGGCTGTTCTGGCACGTTACTGCCGGTGCTTGCACCGTTAGATGGTTGCTGGCCGCTAACCGGTTCTGGTTCTTTCTTGTCCACTTTAGCTGGCTCCTCTTTTTTAGGTTCTGTCTTAGCCGGTGTGGTAGTAGTCGTGGTAGTAGTAGCCTTAACGCCTGCGTACGCTTTCCAGCCCTTAGCGTCCATGTTAGCTATGTTATAGTCGAGCGTTCCAGCGCCGCTCGAGTACTGCCAGATAGCCCAAAACTTCCAGCTCCCAATCTTATATGGCATAGCGCCAGCCGTTGGTGTTGGTGGGTTCTTGACGTTGTAGGCGTTAGGGTAGCCAGCGAGCCATAACCCATAGTTACCAGATATGCTGCTCCAGTTATTGCCATTAACTACGCTTGCAGACATATAAATAAGCGGCCGTACGCCAGATAGGCGGTACACCTCATCGAGCCACGCTTTAGCCCATGATACTTGGCCAGTAGTGCCTGGTTGCTCCCAGTCGAGTGCTGGTATAGCCTCGCTAAAGTAGTTTTTGCAGTTTTTATAGAAGTATTGCGCCTCTCTTTTAGCGCCGTCCGCGCCTTTATTAAGGTCTGGGCGCGCAAAATGATAAAAGCCTAGTAGTTTACCTTTTTTCTTAGCGCGCTGGTAGTGCTGATCGCAAAGCTTGTCTACATATCCAGTACCCTCAGTAGCTTTACATATTAAGAAGTTTTTAGCGGAGTCGCCAGTACCTACTTTCTGGTAGCTACTAACATCATATCCGTATAATGCCATAGCTTGTCGCTACGCATCGCCGTTGCCTATATTATAGCACAAAAATAGCACCTCTCGGTGCTAGTCTTGCGGTTAGCCTTTCCTGCTTTCAAGGCAGATACTCGGCTAAAGAAAGGGTTGGTTAGGCTAGCTACGCCGCTCCGTCTTTCCGTGGTACCAGCATGGTTTACCAGTGCTACTGGCCTGCTTATGCCTCGTATCGGCAGCCATCTACCACTAGGCCTTAACACTCATATTATAGCACAAAAAACTCTACTCCATAACTAGCGGTTACTAGCTAAGCCAGCATTACTGGTAGAGTAGAGTTCGTGCCATTTTCCTCGAGGCTAAGCCGGCTATGGCTTCCTGCATCTTCATTATACCAAAAAAGGCCCTGCTTAACCATAGGGCCGTTTATATCCTTTCCTACACATGGTAGGTAGGTATCTCTATTATAACAAAAAACCGCCGGAGCCTTTCCAATTTATTAGACTGGGGGTCGGCGGTTAGTACAGTTTTTATTCAATTTTTAATGCTTAGGGCATAAATGTCACTAGCATTAAGGTCTGTAAGTCAAGAAAACTGTTAAAGGTTCAACCTTAAGTGAATTATAACACTATTTTTTCTTCTTTTTACCGCCGCAAGGCATGATAACCTCCTATTGTACTATTACTTGCCAATCGTCTATATCGTCATTCCAAATATAGACGTTGTGCCTGTTGTGCTTTTCCCATTCTGCCCAGTTCAATTCTAGCGTTGGCATGGCGTTGCCGGTTGCAATCTCTGTCCAGATATTATTCACACCATAACCAAGTGTTGCGCTTGCTAGTGCCTCGAGTTGGTCGATGAGTGTTTGGTTCGTAATCTCTGTGGTGGTTGGGGTGGCTAGGGCGTAATAGACGGTGGTTGGGTGGGTGGAGAGCCATGTTTTGAAGCCATCTATGTCAACCGTTGATAGTGTTGAGTTTGCGGTTCTAAATCTTAACCGTAACCCTGTGGATTGTTTTGGGAATGCCTGGACGCCAACATCATCGCCTCCCCATAAGTTCGTAATGCTCGTGTAGTTGTCGCACAAAATAGCTCTGCCTGCGTCCGTCCTGTCTATCGTAGAGTCTATTGCGCCAGTTGCTGAATAGAATGTGTTTTCTGTATTTTGGCTTTCGAGCGTTTGCCAACTCTCACTTCCATCTAGCACCACCTTCCCAATCTGTTTCTCGACATACCACTTTTCGCCGTCCTTGTAGATTCTGTCCTGATATGTGCCGACTTTGGCGAGTTCAATTGAACCTAAGTCGATTGGGAACTCTTGCCCTTGATATGGCTCGTAATCGGTGGCGGTTGAGCCGAGTTCGAGCTGAATATTCAAAGCCTTGTTCGAGAAACTCGCTTGATATACATAAAAACCGAGATAAACGTGTGTGCGAGCGTTTAGCGTGAATGTGTCTGATAGGTTGGACTGATGGAGGTTGTTCGAGATGGTCGTATTATCGTCATAATTGCGAATCCGCATTGACATACCAGTTGTCCCACCGCCATATGACAAGGTGTAAGTTCCTGCGTCAAGCCAAAAGTTGAAGTTCGTCTTAAACCGTGCGTTCTGGTTGCTCGTTTCGCCTGTACTCGTTCCGTCTAGTGTCAAGTTACCATCTACGACCTTGTACCGCACGCTGTTGAGCGTGAAGTCCTGATTCGTGAACGGCACGACATTCTT
>AUXO011994696.1_pt1 | contig 10484 bp, 8 predicted proteins | sample 768731 | NCBI WGS metagenome assembly AUXO01 (sample SAMN02715735, study PRJNA202380) | gut metagenome | biome: sheep rumen | host: Ovis aries | place: New Zealand: Palmerston North | reverse complement strand
TACTTCATTAACTACATAAATTAAAACCATACAAATATTGATTACTCAATACATGTATGGTATTTTTTTGGCTCCGTTGACGTTGTTATTTACAACTTTTTTCGAAGCCTTAACGATTGATACAAATATCAATCAATTTGTTAATTATAATTTAATATATTTTTATAGTTCTGTCAATAGAAAATAAAAGATTTGTTATCTTATCAAAAATAATATTCTTTTGATTATATATTTCTTTCGCTACAAGCAATTGGATTCCTAATAAGAAAAATATATTTTTGCATGACTCTAATTTCTTAATTTCTTCTCATTAAGTAAATACAAAGCATGCTTCTACTTTTTTAATGATTGCGGAGGTGTTTCAGTATTTTTTTTAACTTTTTTAATTGAAAAAGTAAATTCAAAAATACCACCACATTTACATTGTCTCTACTTGTAACAAAAAACTTCTTTTTTGTATCTTTTTGTTTATCATAAAGTGGTGTATATTCTAATGTAATTTTATCTATATTTTTAAATTTATCTAATAAACTCTCTATAATTTTATAATCTCTCCTAACTAATCTCGTATGAGAGTCTATTAGTTTCTTTTCCTTATTCATCAAAGTCCCTGACACATGAATTTCCTTTACAGTAAACATAGGTAACTTTTTAATATAATCATATACACTAATGTCATAATATCCTGCTGAAGTAATAGCATGACTTAAATCGAAAAGGAAATTGCAATTTGTTTTTCTGATTACTTCAGTTATCACATCTGGATTAAAAAAACATTCTGGTCTTCCATTTTTAGCTGATACATTTTCTATATGAACCTCTAAATTAAATTCTTTTCTTAAAAAATTAATATTACTTGTAACCATTTTAATTATTTCAGATAATTCAATCTCATTTTTTTCGATTTTTTTATAATATATGCTATCCATATCAAAATGTACTGATAAGTATTCTGTATTTGTATCTTTAATATATCTTTTAACACTTTCAACATCTAACTTTTTTATAAAATCAGGATTTCCTATATTGGGTCCAAATTCTGCAAATCCATGAAAAATCATATCCTTTCCGACATTTTTTATCCAGTCTAATCCAGTTAATTCACTACAAAAGCTAGGAACTTTTACATAATCTATATTTCTGTATATTCCTAAAACTGTCAATTCATTTATATAATTGCATCCTATTTTCATAACAACTTTTATACCCTATCAATAATTTATTTATCTTTCTAAGTCATCATTTTTTTTTTCTTCTTGCTTTTCATCTAAATTATTTTCAACAATAGCTTTTGCATATCTTTTTGCCATAGATTCTTTTCCTAACACTTTCATAATCTCATACATATCTGGTGTATTAGTTCTCCCCGTCAACGCTACTCTTAATACTGTACTTACATCTCCAACATGGGCCTTATATGCTTTTGGATTGGCTTTAAATTCTTTTACTTCTTTTGCATATCCCAACTCTCCTGCTAGTTCCTTAATTTTATTAAACCATGTTGTTTTGTCATCTTCTTCATTATAATATTTTTGTATATACAACTTTATAATTTGTTCTATATCTTCTTTATCTGAAATCACTTGATACGGATACTCTACTTTCTTATTTAAAAATCTTTTATCATACATATATTCAATTTCATTTTTCAGATCTGACCATTTTCCAATATCTTTTCTTCTTTTTTTTATTTCTGGATTTCTTTCTATATTCAAGACTCTGTATGAAAAATCTTTATCCTCTAATAATTCTTTTAATGAATCATCGTACCTTTCAGCCCATTCATAAGCATATTGATATATTTTTTCAGTAGGAAATCTAGATATTACATTTTTTGATATATCATTTAATTTATTCAAGTCAAATAGAGCTCCTGTTAAGCTCATTCTACTTAATTCAAAAGGAAATTCATATATATCTTTATCAGGATTTTGACTTCTCCACATTTCAAAATTAGAATTTGCTACTCCCATCAAATATTCTCTAACTGCTTCAACTGGAATTCCCGCTTTATGATAATAACTAACAGCTGCTTCTGGATCTTTCCTCTTACTAATCTTCCTTTTTCTTCCATCTTCTTCCTTAAGCATAGGAGAATAATGACAATATTTTGGTGGTTCAAATCCTAAAGTATTAAATAACTCTAGATGCAATGGAACTGATGGCAACCATTCGTTTGAGCGTATAACATGGGTTACTCGCATTAGATGATCATCTACAGCATGTGCAAAATGATATGTTGGCAATCCATCTCCCTTTATTATAACTACATCAAGGTCATTTTCAACAAAATTCACTTTACCTTTTACCATATCTTTAAATTTGAATCTTTTTTCTTCATTTCCCATTGATTTGAATCTTATTACATATTTTTCTCCATTTTTAATTCTTTTTGCCGCTTCTTCTATAGGTAATGTCCTGTATTTAGCCCAATTTCCATAATATCCAATCTTCAATTTTTGTTCTTCTTGCTTTTTTCTCATCTCATCAAGTTCTTCTTCACTAGCAAAACATGGATATGCTCTACCTATCTCTATTAAATATTTTGCATAAGCTTCATAAATTTCTTTTCTACTTGATTGTATATATGGACCATATTCCCCATAACTTTCTGTTTCACTTCTCATCCCTTCATCAAAATGAATATCAAAATCTTTTAGAGATTCAACTATACCTTGTATACCATTTTCTATTGTTCTTTTTTGATCTGTATCCTCTATTCTTAATAATAGTTTTCCATTTGTTTGCTTGGTCAATGCTGTTTCTATTATACATTGTTCTAACGCTCCTATATGCACAAATCCTGTCGGACTAGGTGCAAATCTAGTTACAATAGCTCCTTCATCTAAATCTCTTTCTGGATATTTTTCTTCATAATATGATGTATTCTTTGCATCTGGAAATATTAAATCTGCCAAATCCTTTCTTTCCATTCTATTTTCCTCCTTTTCTCTACTTATAATATTCTAACACTTTATTATGTAAATGTCAATAATAATTATTTGTCTTTAAACTTGTAATTATCCCATCTCAAATCATAATCAATATAGTGAAATCCTCTATGGCAAGGATTGTTTTCACGGTTTAGCAATGCAAAAAATGTTTTTCTGTAGGCTTCATCTTCTTGATTATTATCTAGATATTCTTTTAAATTTAAATCACAGTTTTCCAGTGTACATGGTCTTAATCTTCCAGTTGGAGTTATTTTTATTCTATTACCATCTGCACATACTGGCTTACTTGTATTGCTGATAAATGCAAATGTTCCTTTCCACTCTTTTAATTCATAATATTTACCAGGAGACCTTACTCCTATTATTTTTCTTTCCTTCTCTCCTATTAGTCCCTTCATAATTTTCTTAACTTCTGGCATTTCTAAAAACTCTTTTTCCGATATAAATTCCTGATCAAAGAAATCTCTTGCAGGACCTATTTCTTGTAACTCTACAAACCTTAAATCTATTTTATATCTTTTTGCTAGCTGAAGCATTTCTATGGCATCTTGAACATAACTTCTTAAAATCGTACAATTTACTTTTACTTTCATATTTTTATCAAGACAATATTTTACCTTATTTATAACATCATTAGGGTCTCCTGCCCCCATTATACTTTTATAGTTATCTTCATTTAATGAATGTACACTAAAGTTAAAGTTTGTCATTCCCGCTTCTATTAATCTATCTATCAATTCATATGAACAAGAACCATTTGTAGTAATTCCAATTTGTTTATTAGGACTTTTTATTTCTTCATTCAATATTTTTACTATTTCTACAACATCTTTTCTTATTGTAGGTTCTCCTCCAGACAAGTGAGCTTTAGTTATATTCCAGCTATTAGATACTCTTGCTATTTTTCTATAATCTTCTAATGTTAGTAAATCTTTTTCTTCATTTTTTGCATCACAGAATATACATTGTCTATTACACATTGAGTTTATAGTAAATGCTAAGAAAGGCCAATTTCTTTCTGTCTTAGTATATCTATCAATAATTTCTTCTTTACTCAAATTACACACATTCATAATATTTTTCTGACTTAGCAAATCATCCCTATTAAAATCTATTAAATTATTCATTCTATCACTCTTAAAATACTTCATAATAGCCCTATAAACATATTCTTTTTCTGCATACTTTAGATTCATTCCTGATACAATATTAAGATATTTTTTTATAGTAATTACCAAATATTTTGTAGCATACTCCATATATTTATAAAAGAAAACGCCTGTTTTTGGAGTTAAAACAACATTATTATTAAATCTTAATGGATTGTCCATTTTAGGAGGTTTCTCATCATAGACATCCATTGCACAATATTCAATCAACTTATTTTCTAATGCCCATTGTAAATCTTTTTCATTAACTGTTTTACCTCTGCCAATATTTATAAATATCTTACATCCTTTCATTTTTTCAAACATATCTTTATCTATAATATATTCAGTTTCTTTTGTTAACGGTAACAAATTAACAACTATTTTTGAGCGTTTAAATGCTTCTTCCATATAATCAGGCGTATGCCATTCTATGTAATCCTCTATTTGATTTATATTTCTTCTAATCCCAATTGTATTTAATCCAAATTCTTTTGCTGTTTTGGCCAATTTTTTTCCTACAGCTCCACAACCTAATATTGTCATTGTTTCCCCATTAATATCAAAAAAACTTTCTTTAATTTGTGGCTTCCACCACTCTTCTTTTTCTTTTAAATTAAATGTTTGAAATACTCCTCTTGAAAAGCCTAATATATATAACATTATTTGTTCCACCATAGGCATTGCATGATACCCTGTACCCGTAATCACCGGTATTTTTGCCTCTTCCAATTCTTCTAATGGCATATAATCCTTTCCAGCAGATGGTATAATAATTAATTTTAAAGATTTTGCTTTTTCTATCCACTCTTTTTTAAAATCCCATCCAAAATAGAAATCAGCGCTCTCAATTAATTCTATATTTTCTTCTTCGTTATCTGTCATTTGTATTATTTCTAAAAAATCTAATTTTTTCTTTAAATACTCCAAGTTTGCTTGACTTAATTGCCAAAAATCACAATTCGATTTTAAATTAATTATTAATTTCATATAAAATTTCTTTCCTTTCCTTATATATATTACTTAATTTATTTTATCTTTTTCTAACTTGAAAATATTGTATATTTTTCCAAAAATATCTTCTTTCTTATTTTTAATTAGTAAATTAACATACATTTCATAAGTTTCTTTTCTAAATCTGTCTTGTTTTTCCTTACTTGAAAATTGCACTTCTCTTAAATTATTTAACCTATCAGCAAATTTTATAATTAACAACTCATTATTTAATTTAGAAATTTTTTCAAAAAATATTTTGCTATCATCTACTTTCTTTTTTCTTTGTTCTAAAATGTGCGGTTTAGTTAATTTCTCTACTTTGGTATATATATCCTCTCCAAAATTCTCTATTATTTTTCTTTTTGTATTTTCAAAATCTATCCATAAAGCATCATGCAACAATGCTATAATAATATAGTCATCATTCAAATGTACATTAAACTCATTTTGAATAATATCCACAACATCAAGTGGATGGCTAATAAAATCTGTTCCCTGGTCTCTTTTTCTGTCTTTATATAAATCCGCTATAAATTCTACTGCTTTCTTTACTTTTTCTGTATCATAAGCATTAATTTTATATAACTTATCCTCCGATTTATAGTATACTCTTTTTTTTATTAGAATAGTATTTCCTATTACTGCCGCATCGACATCTAAATCATAAAATATATTAAGTACATCTTCTTTATCTTTCGCAATTGGTATACCTTTCAAATTTAGTGATGTATTGATTATTACTGGTAATTTAGTCGCTTTATAAAACTCTGTAATTAATTTATAAAATTCATTCTCTTTACAAACTAGTTGTACTCTGGCACTTCCATCTTTATGAGTAATACCACAAAGTAATTTTTTATCTTTCACAAAAGCTACTTTGTTCATATAGTAATCTGCATCTCCATAAAAAAATTCTTCAAACTTTTCTTTTAATATACTTGGCGCAAGCGGTCTATATTCAGCACGCTTCTTTATTTCATTTATTCTTATGCTTAAGTCTTTATCTCCCGGATGACCTATGATACTTCTATATCCTAATGCCCTCGGTCCAAATTCCATTCCTCCTCTTGCCCAAATCACAACCTTTTTCTCGCTCAACAATTTCGCTGTCTTAAAATATATTTCAGAGCTAGAACACTCAATTACTTCAATATTGTTATTAGTCGCTTTTTCTTTTTCTGTCTTCGTCAATTCCTGTATTTTTGGTCCCCAATCTACCTTTACAGGAGTATTTATTCGTTCTTTTTTCATTAAAATATTCCAAGCATATAATGCTGCACCAAGTGCAATACCTCCATCATTTGGGGCTGGTGGTATATAAATATTCTCGAAACTTGTATTTTTCTTTATTTCGCCATTAAACTTAGAATTTAATGCACATCCCCCAGATATAACTAAATTTTTAACATTTGTTAATGAATACAAATAATTTAATATATATATTAAAGTCTCCTCAAAAACTTTTTGTACTGCGTATGCTAAATTAGCTCTTTCTTCAAAAGGTATTTTATTAACACTTGTTCTATCCCAATTATATTTTCCTATTTTATATGTATCATTTGTTTTAGTAGCAAATGGATACTTAATTTGAAATAGACCATTTGGATATAATTCAATTAAACTCTTTATTTCATTATAATACTTGTCACTTTTTGCAAATGAACTCAACGCCATCATACTTCCCTCTGCCTCATCTCCAACTGGAATACATCTTTTTGCAAAATTATAATAAAATATACCTAATGAATTCTTTAATTTCAATATTTTCCCATCGTTTATTTTTATTTTATCAAAATTAGAATATATTTTTGTTATATCATCGTTTTTTAAATAATATCCCGTTATCCTTTCTCTTAAGTTATAATCCAATCCTATCATACTTCCCGCCCCATCTAAGCATAAACCTACAGCTTCTTTGAAAGGAGAAATTAGGTATCCTGATAGAATATGCGCTTTATGATGAGATATATATTCTACTTCTTCAAAATTTTTCAATTCTTCTCTTGCTTTTATATTATCTCCTATAAAATCATTTTTGGACATTGAAACACATACTACTTTACTTAAATCTTCAATTTTTGTTTTACTTTCATTTAAAACATAATCAAGTGCATTAGTCGGAAATAAAAAGTCATCTTTTCTGTCAATTGTATTATGTTTAATCTTTGTCCATCTCTCTTCTTCTGCTGCATAAATTTTCCCATCTTTTATGATACATGCAGATGTATCATGACTCAGATTCAGCCCTAATACAACAATTGTATTCATATATTATCGCCTCCTACAATTTAAATTTTTCACAGTTCTTTTGATCTTTTTTATCCACCCATGGATCAAGTTCATATTTAAGAACTTCTGGACATCTATCACACATATTAATTGACTTTATATCTTCTAGAGTTTTTCTTCTAAACTCTCTATATTTTTTATTATTCCATATTTTTGATAAATTTGTTCTGTTATCACATGTTCCTAAAACATAATCAACTCGCTGATCTCTACAACATGGCAAACATGTACTATCCGAACATACTACCATTCTTTTCCATACATACTCACACTTATATTTATTCAATTTTGCTTTTGTGGTATCTTTCTCATATCTACTTAAGCTAGCATTTTTAGGTAAAAATTTTTTTGCTTCTTCATAATTTTCAATTGAATTACCTATCCCTACAGTTTTTATTAAAACTTCATCTACACCTAACGAATTACCATGTTCTTTCATTTTTGACATATCTTCATTTTCATTCATAAGCATGTACTGTGCAACAATTATTATACTACTATTCATTTTATTTTTCATTTCAACCATTTTCTTAATATTTTCTACAACCACATTAAAATCTCCATTTACTCTATATCTAGGATATATCTCTGCATTATATGTATCTATAGAAAAAATAATCCTATCTAACCCTGCATTAATAAGTTCTTTAGCTCTTTCTTCTGTCAAAAGCATTCCATTGGTTGATATTTGAGTAGATATATTATATTTATTGCAATATTCAATCATTTTTGATAATTCATTATTTAATAAAGGTTCTCCAAAATGAAACAATGTTATATATTCTGTAGTATATCTTAACAACCCTAAATTTCTTTTAAATTCTTCAAAAGTCATTTTTACTTTATTTCTTTTTAAAATTCTCAATCCCGATGGACATAGCGGGCAATTGTAGTTACAATTAGAATATGGTTCTATCATAATTCCATTAGGTTTTCCTAATACATAAGTATGTTTATGTTTATACGAAAAATCCAATAATTTATTATTAATTTTTCTAATTCCTTTTAATAATTTATGGTTCATAATTGCTACACCATGCACAAAACTTATAGTGTTTCGTCCTTTCTTTATTTATTATTTCATAAAAATTATCATTAAATATGTTCGCTTCTTTATCTTCTGGCACACAACAATTAAAACATCTATATATATCTCCATTTTCTTGCACTAATAAAAACTTTCTATTGCTTTGTTTACACAATTTTGTGTTTAATTTATTTATAGGATTATCTTTACATGTGTGATAAACATGATTTGTAACTAAAATAATATTATTATAATTTTTTTTCATATTTTTAAGTTCTTCCAATAATTCCTTCGTAGAGTACTCTAATATAGAATTTATCACTACTGTAATATTTCTATTTTCACATAATTTTGGAATAACTTCTCTTAATATTTCAATGTTTTTATGTTCCAAATCACATCCTATGCAAATTTCATTAAAATTTTCTTTAATAAATTCAATCAAATGATTATTATTTCTTAATAGCACCGCATTAGTTCCAAGCACAAAAATTTTATCTGGAAAAATTTCCTTACTATATTTAACTATCTCACAAAAATCTTTATTTACTAATGGTTCACCGTCCATTGATATGAAATTTTTCAAATTCGATATTTTTTATTATATCCGTCATTCTTTTAAACTCTTTAACATCTAAATCTTTATCATTATTATTAAATACACAAAAGCTACAACTTCTATTACATCTATTAGTTATTTTAACTTTTACTACATCATACTTCATTAGAATCCTCCTAATATATACCATTCATTATATTATTGAAAATTTCTTTATTATTATAAAAATATTGTAAGCTATATTCTAGTATATCTCTTGGTTCTTTATCATCTTCATTAATATATTTAAGTAACTCCTCAACTTTTGTATTCTTTGTTTTATTATTTATTTCATTAATTATGAATCTTAATTCATTAATTTCTCTGTTGATCAAGTAATTTCTGTCAAAAGTTAAAGTGTCATCTAAATATAGCTTATATCTACAAATTCTTGTTCTTAACATCGATATCGCTTCTAATATATTAGTATCATCACTTTTTTCAATTATTAGTTCTATATTATTTTTAATTAGTTCTTGTGATATTTCCTTATCTACAATTTTTATTAAATCATTTATATTGTAATCTTTATTACTTATACTTCCATCCTTTATTTTTTTATATATTGACAAAATCATATCATTTTTTATAAAGTTCTCATCTATTTTTCTATTTTTAACCTTATTATCATTAATAGAATAAATAGCATATATACATGGAAAATAATAATGCCATACAATACAATAAATCATGTATTTGTCATGTTCTCCATTTTTATACTGATTAAACTCATTATCAAACGAAAATTTTTTATACCTTTTTATAATAATTCTTTTATAATAATCATTATTTTTATTGTCTTTGTTAAATCTCTCATAATAATCTTTTAATTTTTTAAATTTAGAGATATCTCCATAGCAAAAACTCCAATTATTAACATCTTCTACTCTATGATTAAATAGCTCATTCTCTAAAAAGACATATCCTGGTGTATGTTCTAATATTCTTTGATTAATTTTATTTTTTTTTTCAATTCTTTTATGTACTTCAAATATCTTCTCATTTACTTCAAAAAAATCATATTTCTTTTTTTCTAATATTATTCTAATATCTAAGTCAGAAAAAGGCCATACCAAATCTGTGTCATTCCATTTTTTTGACACAAAAATGATATCGCCTATACTATGTTTCATTTTTTCACCATATTCTTCATATATAAACTCATATTTGTTATTTTTCATTTATTACTCCCAATATTTTCTAAATTTTATTTTATAATTATATCATAAAAAGTCAATAAAATCAATACTTATGGGGAAAATCTTGTTTTTTCAATTACATAATATAAAAAAATGTGAGAAACTATCCAATATTTCTCACATTTACTTTATAATTTTGAATTATAAAGAATTAGCAATTATTATTATATATTTATTTTTTTATTTTGTCAATAGTTCATTAATAATTTTCTGATATTTTTATAATTCATTTGTGATAATGTCTTAATAAATCATTTGAGAAAATGTCTTAAT
>AUXO011080326.1_pt1 | contig 10484 bp, 14 predicted proteins | sample 768731 | NCBI WGS metagenome assembly AUXO01 (sample SAMN02715735, study PRJNA202380) | gut metagenome | biome: sheep rumen | host: Ovis aries | place: New Zealand: Palmerston North | reverse complement strand
GAGAAAGCCACTATGAAAAAAACCCTAGAAATGCTATTAGATGAAAAGAACAAAGAAGGTAAGACTTATAGAGAAGAAAGCACTCTAGGGCTTATAAAAGGTGCAGTAGAAGGTAAAGCAGAGAATTACAAGATAATACTACAATTACTAGGAGAATTAACTCAAGACTTAAATGCAGTAGTAGAAGCACCTACAATAAATATAAATATAGCAGACAATGAAGATTTAGAGAAAGTATTATATGAAAAGGAGTGATAATATGGAATACATAAAGATAGGAGAAGATAGATACCTTATTAAAAATAGCAATGGTAAAGTTGTAGATGAAAAAGAACTATTAGAACTACAAAACAAAGAATTGATTATTGAAGATATCACAGGTAAAGGTTGTCAAGAAAAAACAACAAAGAAAATCAAAGCCAATAAAAAAAGGATAGAAGATATTGAAAATAACACTATCGAAGAAACAACACCAACTGTTGAATAGCATATTATCAACTGAAGAACACGAAATTGAAGTATTAGGAAGTACACAAAGTGGTAAGACTTTCTTAATATGTTTAGGGTGTATATTATACGCACAGGAGTTATATAAGTATGATCCTGATAAAGAATACCAGGGTGCAATAGTAGGGTGGACTATTGATACGTTAAAATCAAATATAGTAGAGAATATAACAAACTTACTTAATGGGTTAGGATACAAAAACAAACAAGACTATACAATAGTATGGGGAAGTAATGATGAAAAGTATTTAAAGATATGGAATATGAAATATTTCTTCTTTGGTTTTAACAATGTGACAAGTTTCAACAAGATACTAGGTAAACCTTTAATATTTGAGTGGATAGATGAAAGTGCAAGAATATATACACAGTCTAAACTACAAGAAAGTTTTGATGAATTCCCAGGGAGACAAGTTAGTTTTGCAAACCACCCTTATTTAAAGACAATACACTCATTTAATGTAGAAGGTAGTGAAAGACACCCTTACAAAGTCAAATACATAGATAATAAACCAAATGCAACGCATTATACTTTTTATCCTTATGACAACCCTGTATTAAACACTGCAGAAGCAATAAGAAAAGTTAAGAAAATGTTTAGTACGGATACATTAAGGAGACAAAAGATATATAACGAGTGGGTTGTTGCAGAAGGTAGGGTATTTAATGAAATACCTGTTATAGATAGTCTAGGAGATAGAATAATAAGAGATATAGGAATAGGAATAGACTATGGTAGTGTAAACCCTACAACTTTTGTACCAATAGCGTTATGTTGGTGTCCTAGTACAAACAAATGGGAAGTAATAAGACTTGGAATATACTACCACGATCCAAATAGAGAGCAAGACAACCCTACAACTGAATACTACAGTAATCAATTAAGGCTATTCTTAAAGTATTTAGGAGACTTATATCCACACAAAACATTAACTAACATAGTAATAGATAGTGAAGCAAGTCACTTTGATAATAGATTAATAACTGACGGAATAATGCACGAATTATCTAAAAAAGGTGCTGGAAGTGTTAACGAAGGAGTAGAACACTTACAAAGTTTATTTAATAGGGAATTTTTAAAGATAATGGATACTCCAAGCATACGATACTTTGATAATAACGGACAACCTGTGTTTAGTGGTAAAGATGAAGGTTTAATTGAATTAGAAAGTTATAGATATGACAGTGTTAAAAGTACTTCTACAGGGATAAACTGTTATGTAAAAGAACTAGATCATAGCATAGACGCATTAAGATATATAGTAAGAGTATTTAATGATACTGGAAGAATACCAAATGTATAAGGAATAAAAATGGAGATAAAATGCAAAAAAACAAAAAGATTTCTATGTGAAATAGACATAGAAGAATATTTAAAAGAGTTAAGAAAACTTGGAATAAGTCAAGAAATACCATTAAGGATAAAGATACCCTGTAAGAAGTGTAAAGAAGTAGAAGTATATGAAATTTACGAAAATCATTATTTATTCGTTAAGAATATAGACAAAGTCACAAAATTGTGATACACTTTATATATAAGAAGTGCAATGTGGACTTGAAAGAAGTCGATAGCACGTTAGTAGGAATTACTGACGTGCTTTTTTTGTTGGAGAATATAAATGATAAATAAAATAAAAACAATGATAAAAAATAGACCTAAAAAGATAAAAGTATATATGTATGCAAGTAATATCTGCATAAAGAAGATTAAAGTATATCCTGGAGAAGATATATTTAATAATTCATACATAATAAACGTATGGAACAAGAAGTTTATATTTGGATCAAGACACGTGAAGATAGTAGTAAAGCCTACCTTATTAAAAAAGAATTATAAAAACGAAGTACACGTAGAAATACAATATGAAGGTGGTGTAGCAGTATGAAAGGTACATTAAAAAGATTTAGTCCATTAGAAGCACCATATATCAATGTTAAGTCAAAGGTAATAATGCCAGGACTAACAAATGGAGTACCAAACATAAAATACAAAAATGAATATGTAATAAGTCCAAGTGCAAAAAAGATAGGGACTTACATAGTTAATCAAATATTTGGTAGTGATTTAGTCACACAAACTGAAGGACTAGATATAGGCTGGTTAATGCCTACTCTAAAAGAAGCATTAGAACAATGTGTATATGATAGAGAAGCATTTATATATCTACATAAATACGATAACAAATGTTATTTAGAAGTAATAAAGAAATGTAATATAACAAACCTAGTTCAAGCATACGATATGATAAAGAGTTGTACTATAGTTCAAGAGTTTGATGAACTAAACGATAAAAGTGATTATATGCTTGAAAGAAATATAGAGATAACTAAAGAAGGTAGTGTAATTAAGTTCCAAGCCTATGAAAAAGCAAAGAAAACTGAAGAGTGGATAAAAATGCCTATTAATAAGTTTAATAAAATAGCAGATACGGAATACTTAAACGCATATAACCTACCTTATCAAGTAATAGTAAATGTCGATATAGGAGAAGATTTCTTTAAGGATAGTAAAAGACTATTAAACGAAGAAATGAATATTATAGATACTATTGCTAGTGAAATTGATAAAACAAAGACAAGAATAGTCACTACAGAACATTATCAAACAACTGATATAAGTAATTCTTGGAGACCAGGAAGTACGTCATACAATATAAGAAGCCTAAATGTAGGGAATATAGCAGACTACTTTACATTATTGCCTGGAGATAAAGAACACCAAATGTTTGAATTCTTACAAGGAGACATAAGAATAGAACAATACCAAGAAGCATTTAAGTTCTATGACTATCAAATAATTCAAATGGCAGGTTTAAGTCCAAGCACTTTTGGATATGAAAAAGATAGTTATATGAATACAACTAACGTAGAGTTAAGTGCAAATGCTAGTGAAATGACTATTGAAGCAATAAAGACACAAATAGAAAGCCAAATTGATAACTTAATAGAGAATATCATTAAACTACAAATATCAACAGGAATAGATGAAAACCTACTTCCTACAGAGTTTAGTTGGAATTATGGAAGTAATGAAAGATTTGATGATATGAAGAAATTAAAAGTATTAAGTGCAGTACAAAGAACAACTGCAGTTCCTTATTCAACTAGAGTAAAGATAATACAACCTATTCTTAATAAATTAATAGATGAAGAAATAGATGATGACGAATTAAGTGAACTATTAGAAGAATATAAAAATGAAAAAATAGAAGTTGATTATGGAGAAATTTAATGAATAACGAATACGAAGAAGCAAACATATATGTAGATGAAGAAGTAAATAAACATAAAAAGAAAACAAGTGCATATATGGACGCAGTTAAACTTTTAGTATTCATATCATTATTAAGTAATCTACCTAATTTCAAAGATAAATTCAAAGAATTAACTGAAAAGTATAGAAAAGACATTAACAACCTAGAAAGCAAAGGATACAAAGGTATAGAAGAAAGATATGAAGTTATTAATCTAAATAATAATGGAAGTATCTTTAGACCTAACCTAGCATTATTAACTACAGTCCTAAACAAACTAAAACTAGATAAAACAAGTAGTAAGACTGCAGAAGATTTATACATTAAGTATATAAATAGGTTTTACGATAGGACAAAGAAAACTATTGATAAGGTTGAATACTTGGATAGAGCAGAATACTTAAGTAAGAAAGTAAGCCTATTTGACAAAGTTGAAAAGGTAATTAGATATTCAAATGGATCATACTATGGAATAGATAGTTATACTTCAATGGTATATAACACAAACCTAGTCAATAAAGGTTGGCAGGAAACAATAAAAAGAGCAAGATACAACAATACTGATTTAGTGTATGTGTATCCACACCCTTATAGTTGTGAGTTATGCCAACAATACCAGGGTAAGACTTTATCAATAACAGGAAGTACACCAGGACTAACAACATTAGAAGAAGCAATGGAAGGTGGACTAAAGCACCCTAACTGTAAGCACGTATTATTTGAAACTGATAGATTACAAAGTGATAGTAGTTATAGTGGTGCAGAGTGGACTGAAAAGTATAATGCAAAGCAAAAGAAACAAGCATTAGAGTTAAAGAAGTCTAGGTTGCTAAATGATAAAAAGATTTATAAACAACTTGGAGATGAAGCAAGTGTAGATAAAACGAATAAAAAGATAAAGAAGTTAAGAGAAGAGATACGAGTACAAGAAGAATTAATGTAATGACTGCGGTTAGTGGTAAGGCACACCGATAAAAAGGCAAATTACACTCGAGTTTTATAGCACTTCTTAAGAAGGAGAAAATATGAAAATAGAAAAATATCTAACGAACAAAGATATTACGTTGACGAATGATGATATTGACGTTCAAAAACTTATCCAAGACTTACAAAATGGTATGGTAAGTGAAAGTGAAATGACAGCAAGACTTGAGACTGCAAAAAAAGACTGGGAGAAAGAAAGTAGTTCTAAATATAGTGAATTAGAAGAAAAGTATAACGAACTAGAAAAAAGAAATACAGGACTAACAGAAGATAATAGCAGACTTAAACTTGAAAATGTTATGACACGTGAAGGTTTTAAGAGTGAAAACTTTAAAGAAATATCTACTTTAAGAAACACATTGTACGCAGACGAAAAAGATGACGAAGTAGCAATAAAAGGAATAAAAGAGAAATTTAAAGATACATATTTTCACGAAGAAAAACCAAAACCTGTAGTAGTTCCACAAGAAAGTGAAATGAATACAGGAACAAAAATTGAAAAGCCTATTCAAGTTAATAGGAATACAAGAGTAAGTTCATTATTTATTAAAAAGTAAGGAGATGATTATAGATGAACTACACACAAGTTAATTTAGATTTACAAAGCGTAATAAAAAGAGCATACGATAACCTATTATATCGTTCATCATTTATGAATTTCTTAAATAGTGCATATTTAGGAGAAATAAGACAAGCAGGTGCACCTAGACTAGAAGTTATTAAACAAACTGCAACTACTACTACTGTTGCTAACACACCAGTAATTGCAACTGCAATAGCACCAAACCTAGCACAATATGAAAGTGTTTCTGTTGATTTAGCAGAATTAAGATTAAATTATTCATTTAGAGTTCCTTCATTAGTAACTGAAGCAGGAATTGCAAACATTATTGACGGACAAATTGCATTACAAGACGCAGATAATGCTAAAGAAATTGATGAATATGGTTTTGCTAAAATGCACACTGCAGTTCAAGCACAAACAACACCACAAACATTTACTTGGAATTCAACTACTATGGCAACTAGCCAAGACTATATTGAAGCATTAAATACAATGAAAGCAACATTATTCAACAACAATGTATATGACGGATACAAACTAGGGCTAAAAGCAACTGAATACGCTAACCTAGTATCTAACATTACTTCATTATTACATTATGAAACAATGGCAGGAGTTGAAGGAGTAGATCGTGGAGATATAGCACGTGCTTATGGAATTGATATATTCCCAATTAACTCTAATGTATTAAAGAATAGTGAAGTAGGATACTTCGCAAGTGAAGTAGGAACAGTAGGAGACGCATACTTCTCTCAATTCAATGAATTCCCTGGAGACTATCCTGGTTTCCCTGGAGACTATGTAGTAGAAGGAACAATTTTATTTGGTGCTGAAGTTGTAAGACCTGAAGCAGTAATTGAAATCGTTGCTTAATAAAAAATAGATAGGAGAGTGAGAATATGGAGTTTTATACTTTAGAAGAATTTACTGAAAAGTACACGGACTACGCCGATTTTGAAATACCTGAGTGGTATGTAATGGCTAGTAGTGAGATGATATTCTCACAAGTTGGTAAAAAATATCAAGATACAAGTTGGACTAGTGAAACAGTACCAACACCAATTAAAAACGCTTCTATGGAACAATTAAGATTTATGATAGACCACGATATACCTTTTGTAGATACTGATAATTTAGACGCAGGAGTTATGAAATCAAAAATTAAAAGTGATTATTCTACACTTGCGTTAAGAATATTAGGAAATGCAGGATACCTATATCGTGGTAATCCTATCAATAGTAATATGTCACTTAATATACCTTTTGGAGATTAGATGATATTAGTTAATTCACAAAAAGCACGTTTATATAAGAATAATAGAAATAATTATTCTAATAGTGATTATTTTGATGATGAAGATACAAGTATAACAACAATTAACGTAGTACCTTACAATGTTGACAATTCTATTACTTACGGGACTTATACAATACCTGAAGCAACAGGATATTATATAGTAAACCGTAATGTCGATATTGATGAAGGAGACCAAATAGTATTTATAGGAAAGTTTGCAAACAAAGGTATAGATACTACAAAACATACTGTGTTAAAAGTTGAAGATAATTGGATATTTAATAGAATTGAAAATAAAGTGATAGTGGTTAAATGAACGTATCTGTAAAAGTTGATTTAGATAGAAACACCTTAAGGAAGTTAGAAATAGCACCTAGAGAAATCTTGTATGAGGTTGCAAGTGAAACATTAAAAGGAAGTATTAACTATACACCATTAAGTAGAAACAAAGGTGCAGGAACACTACGAGCAGGAAATAGTTCTTACGGTGTTAAAGTTCATACTGAAAGAGATATAAGTATAGGAAATGACGTTGACTATGCAGTATATGTATGGAATATGAACGATAGCACAACTCATTGGACTACAAGTGGGACACACAGTGCTTGGTATGGTAGATACTTTACTGAAAATTCTACTAGGTTAATAACTGAAGCAATTAATAAGAAAGGTTTGAAATGAATTTAGACGATATTGAAAGAAAACAACTAATTCTTATAGATTTTCTATCAAATACCATTAAAGATAATACTTGGAAAATAAAAGCAGAATATCAAACAAGTGACAATGATAGTAAAGTCATAGTAGTCCAAGAACAAACAGGAAGTAAAGTTGTATTCTATGATTCTGATACAACACCTTTATACAATTATTATTCAATAAATGTATATGGAGAAAGTGTAAGAGAAGAAAAGAATATGAGTTTAAAACTTGGATACTTAATTGGAACAAATAATATTATAGAAGTAAAAAATGGAAATGACACTGAAAAGTGGCAAGTCTTGATAAAACAATTTAGTAATTTTCAACCTATAGAATATTTAGATATTCGTAGGATAGGATACAATGCAACAATGCAATGTATTATAAATAAAATAAATTAAGGAGATGAGACAGTGGCAGAGTTTTATATAACAAATAGAGAACTAGTAAAGAACTTAAGTATTAACACTGGTACAAGTGCAAACCCTACTTATACACCTATTTGTACTACAAGTGAAATTAGTATTGAAACTGATTTTGAAGAAAAGGACTGGTATGTATTTTGTGATAGTTTACAAAGAAAACTACTTACTGGTGCTTCAGTAGTATTAAGTGGAACACTTAAACTAGACGTAAATAATACAGGAGATATGGCACTTTTAAGTAAAGTACATACATTACTAGCAGACGGAGAAATAGCACAATTTAATAATCAACAAATTAAATTTGATTTATTATCAAGTGTTGCTAGTGACGTTTTAACATATACAACATATACTGCTAATGTTGTTATGGTATTAAATGATCTAGGTGGAAGTGCAGAAGATGAAAGTGAATTCAGTTTTGAAATGACTTTAATCGGGACTGCAACTGCTGGATAATAATAAAACCTTAAAGGGTTAGGGTGGAATAGCCCTAACTCTTATTTTTATGAAAGAAGGTGAAAATATGGCAAATGGTGGAAATGTGACTTTTCACTTCCTAGGAGATACTTCTAATTTAGATAAAGCAACTGACAAAGCAAAAAACTTGGGAAATTCTTTTCAAAATGTTGGTAAGAAGATGACTAAAGTTGGTGCTACTATGACTGCAGTGTCTGCACCTTTAGCAATGTTAGCAGTACAGGGAATAAACTACAACAAACAATTAGAAACGTATAGCACAAACCTAACAACATTACTAGGTGGTAGTAAAGAAAAAGCAGATGAGTTATTAAATGACTTAAAAGAAATGGCAAATACAACACCTTATGAAACTTCTGGTTTGATTAAAGCAACTCAAACAATGTTAGGTTTTGGTATGAGTGTAGATGACGCAAAGAAAAGCCTACAAGCAATAGGAGATATTGCAATGGGAGATAGTCAAAAAATGGATAGTTTAACACTAGCATTTTCCCAAGTTCAAAGTGCAGGTAAACTAACAGGACAAGACTTACTTCAAATGATTAACGCAGGTTTCAACCCATTAAACGAAATATCCAAAATGACAGGTAAGAGTGTATCACAATTAAAAGAAGAAATGAGTAAAGGTGCTATAAGTGCAGAAATGGTAAGTCAAGCATTTCAACACGCAACAAGTGAAGGTGGACTTTTCTATAAAGGTATGGAAAAAGGTGCTTCTACTACTGCAGGTAAGATTAGCACTTTAAAAGATAACTTTAATGAATTATTAGGAAATCTTACTGAAAACTTACTGCCAATACTTACAAAGTTAGTAGAAAAACTAACAGGTTTAGTTAAATGGTTTAGTAAATTAAGTCCAGGTGTTAAAACTGTAATAACAATATTATTAGGTTTAACAATGGTATTAGGACCACTAGTGACATTTATAGGTACGATCATAACTTTAGTAGGATATGTAAGTACGGCAGTTGGAGTATTAAACGCAGTTTTGGCGGCTAACCCTATTATATTAATAATAATGGCAATTATAGCAGTAATTGCAATATTAGTACTTCTATATAACAAATGTGAGTGGTTTAGAACTAAAGTAAACGAAATCTTTACAACTGTTATGGAAGTAGTAAACGGAATAATTGCTTTTGTTAAAAAATTATGGGAAGAAATGCAACCAGTTATAGAAATAATAGTAAATGTTATTAAAGCATATATTGGTTTTGTAGTTGCTTACATAAAGACTTATATAAATATAATACTTGCAATAGTTAAGTTTGTAGTTAATGCAGTAAAGACTTATATAAATATAGTTAAAACAGTAATACTAGGAATTATAACAACAGTTAAGACTGTTAAGAATAAAATAAAATCATTTATAGACGCAATAGTAGGTTTCTTTAAAGGAATACCTGACAAAATAAAAAATGTAGGTATGGATATTGTTAAAGGAATAGGAAATGGAATAACTTCTGGCATTAGTTGGATAAAATCTAGAATAAAAGAGTTTGTAGGAAATGTCACAAAGTTTATTAAGAAAGTATTTAAAATAGGAAGTCCTTCAAGACTTATGGAAGATGAAGTAGGACAATGGATACCAAAAGGAATTGCAGTAGGTATTAATGCAAATACTGACGCAGTTCAAGACGCAATGCAAAGTATGGTTGATTTAACTCCAAGTCTTACAGGAAATATGAGTATGAATTCAAGCCCTAACATAACAGTAAACGTACATAACAATATGAAACAAGACCCTTTAGGTAGAGTAGTAAACAATATAAAAACATATAGTGGTGGTGCTAAAAATGACTACAACTATGGATATGGTGGTTAAAGATGAAGATATTAATTAATAATGAAGAAATTGTATGTAATTATGATTTTACAATAGAAGAAGAATTAAAAAATGTTTCTTCTGTAGTCTTATCAAATGTATATCCTAAAAGTTGGGAATTAACAAAAGATTATACGAATAATTACTACCACCCTAATATATATTCAAAAGTAGTTATTTATGATGATAATGAAAACGAAATATTTACAGGAGTAGTTGCAAATAGTGGGGAAATATCTCTTAACCCAAGAGATCCCCATTATTGTGACTTGGAAATTGTAGATTATACAACTTTCTTAAGTGAAAGTAAGACACTTGATTTTGTTATAGCAAATAAAACAATACAACAAGCAATAGAAATGATAATCAATGAAATAAGTGAATATGGTTTTGCTTTAGGTAATGTTGATTTAGAAAGTGCTAACGATTTAATGGGAAGTTATTCAAC
>AUXO010759535.1_pt1 | contig 10485 bp, 7 predicted proteins | sample 768731 | NCBI WGS metagenome assembly AUXO01 (sample SAMN02715735, study PRJNA202380) | gut metagenome | biome: sheep rumen | host: Ovis aries | place: New Zealand: Palmerston North | reverse complement strand
TTCTCTAATTTTTTGACTTTGTACTTTTACGTACTTCTTATTATCAAATCCCTTCTTCATAAAAATATTCCTCACCTATTATAAATATTATATAAAAATATAATTATTTATAACAAGCAAACAATAATAAATTTACATATAAATGTAAAAAAAGAATGAAAATTATTTTTCATTCTTTTTATTTTTAATTAATACAAATACTATGCATACTATAAGTACTAAAGATAATACAAATAATCCTATATAAATGTATGCATTATCTAATGTCTTAGGTACTACACTTTCTTTAGGAATTGTACTATTGGTTTCGTTAGTTTCATTACTATCAATAACTGGATTATTATTTACTGGATTATCATCTCCAACTTTTCTAGTTTCAAAATTTGTTGAAGCACTATAATCAGAATTTTCTAAATAATACTCATCATCAGCTTTAGCACTAATTATTTCTAATTCATTAGTAAACTCCCTATTAGTATTTTCTCCTACAGTATATGATGAATAAATATCAACACTTTCATTAGCCTTTAATTCAGGAATAGTAATTAAATTATCTTTAACTGTATAATTACTATTTTGTGCAAAATTTTGACCATTAAATTTATTTTCAACTACTAAATCTTTTATATCTACATCAGATGTATTAGTAATAGTAGTCTTAAATTGTACAACATCACCTTTTTCATAGTGATCTTTATTATTAACTATTTCTATCTTAATTTCAGGCTCAAATGTACCATTTATTTCCATCCATGTTCCATAAATATTTAAATGGTGACTAGGCATATTAAATTCATCATTATATAACCAACCTAAGAATCTACATCTAACAGTTCTACCAGTTTCCATATTATCACATATAGTAGATTTATAATCTTTAACTAAATTAACTTTATCACCATTATAATGTGCAGACATTCCGTAATAGAAACCATTATATGAAGTGTAATCACTACCATAACCTCGCGTTACTTCCATTAATTCATAAAAATTATAATTTTTCAATTCACTAAATCTATAATAGTTTTCCTCACTTAACACATTTGAAAAATTATTTATAGTTGCTGCGGGTAATTCAGCATTTTGAGGAATAATAGCTCCTAAAAAACTATATGTTATAAAATATGGTACCTTAGTAAAGAATAAAGTAACAGTTGCATCACCATTTGGCATATTAAATTCTACCTCATTAATGAATTGTTTAACTGTTCCTCTTGTTCCAAGACTAATATTATTTGAAATCATATAATCATTAAACATATATTTTTCATCATATATATAATTATAAATATCTTCAGTAAAATAATTACCTAAATTAACATACTCTGTTTCATAAAATTCCTGTGTTTTAGGAAGAATAAAATCTTTAGGAACATCTCCTTCTATTTTAAATATTAATTTATGTTTTTGTAAATTTAATGATTGATATGTTCCAACAACAGTTACATCATTATTTGGCATTGTAAATTTATTATTAGTTATAGTAACGTCATTACTTGACCAACCAATGAATTCATATCCAAACACTTTCTCTGGTTCTTCTAGTGTAACTTCCTGACCAGCTGAATATTGTTTATCAGTTGGAGGAATAGTTAATTTATCTAGAGGTATACCAGCAAAAGTATAATTAAGTTGTTTCATTTCTTCATTTACATTTCCCACATATGAATGTGCAGTTAATGAATTATATTGTTCTCCTTTATAAGTTATTATAGCGGTATTATAATGATCAACCCTAGTAGTTGTTGAACCAGCTTTAACAATAATACCTACTCTATTTACACATCCATCTTTTAGGTTACATACATCAAATGATATAGTTCTTGTATCTGGATCATAATTCTCATTAATTACATGTCCACTGCAATAATTCCCACTGATAGTATTATATGAGCCAGTAGATGAAAATTTTACAAATGTTAATCCTTCTGGTAAAACATCTTTAACATGAATAGTATCATTTATAGGAGTCAACACTTTATCAGAATTAATATCGTTATAACTAACATCAATATGATATATAAATTCAGCATTTTGTTCAACTTCTACTGGTGCATTAGTTACAATAGAGAAAGAATATCCAGATATGAATATTATTAAGGCAGGTACTATTATTATTCCTATAATTAGAAGAGGTAAGTTAATATATTTCTTTATTTTCATAATTACTCACACTCCCCTGGATAAAATGTACCTTCATTTGACCAACAACCATGTACTTTGGTAAATGTTGGATGAGTACTTACACCTTTAAACATTTCAGTAAAATATGCGTTTTCACTAATATTCCAATTATTTATAGCAGATGCATCAGTAATACTAGTTGCATTTTTAAACATATAACTAAAACTACTATTATTTGAAACATTCCAATTTGATAAAACACTTAAATCAGATATTTGACTGTTTTCAAACATTGAATCCATATGTAAAACACTCGATGTATTCCAATTTCTTATGGGACTATAATCAGTTATTCCACTTCCAGCAAATGTGCTTTGCATATTATATACATTAGATGTATCCCAATTTGATACAGCACTTATATCTACTAAACTTGTACAGTTAAAGAACATACGCCATAAAGAACCATGTGATAGATTAAAGTCTCTTACTATTGTTGCATCTTTTAAACTAGTTGCACCTTCAAATATTTGAGTAAATTTATTTACTTTTGAAAAATGTAAATTACCTAAATTTGTTAGTGATTCTATTTTTGTTGCATTATTCATAAAACTATCCATATTTTCAACATTAGAAACATTCCAGTTGTTCATTGGATCAATGTTACTAATTACATCATTCATATAAAACATATAAGACATATTTGTTACTTTTGATGTATTCCATCCACTTATTGGTGTTAAATTTGTAACGCCTGGAGATCTGTATGGATCATTAGTATAATAACGAATTGATGCAAACATATAAGACATATCTTCTACTTTTGATGTATCCCAACCACTTATTGGTGTTAAATCAGTTAAATCTCTCATTCCAGCAAAGAAATATGATAAGTTTGTTACTTTTGATGTATTCCATCCACTTATTGGTGTTAAATCTGTAATGGTATAGCATAATGCAAACATTCCACCAATGTCAGTTGCATTTGATATATCCCATGTTGAAAAATAATTTAAATTAGAAAGCTTAGTATTATAAAACATTCTATTCATATTTGTTACATTTGATACATCCCAACCACTTATTGGTGAAAAGTCACTCAATAAACTATCATTAGCAAATAAACCTTTCATATTTTTTACATTTGAAACATCCCAATTTGATAGTGGACTTATGTCTGTATCCCAATAATTACCAGAAAACATATATGAAATATCTTCAACGCTAGATATATTCCAATCACCTATTGGTTCAAGATTTTTAAGGAAAGTATTGCTAGCAAGCATATATGACATATTTTTTACATTAGAAACATCCCATTCACGTATTGGTTCAAGATTACTAATAGCTCCACCACTCAACATGCTAGACATATCTTTAACATTAGAAACATCCCAATTTCCAATAGGAGTTAAGTTTCCTAACGCTCTGCATCCAGAAAACATCTTAGCCATATTCTTAACTCTAGATGAATCAAAATATTGCAATCCATCAATATCATTTAAAGCGCTCAATCCATATAGTAAATTTGATGAATTCTCATTCATATAAATCTTCTCAGCAGCAGAATAATAATATATTGTTTGATCCGAACTGTTATACCAAATTTTTACAGGATAATCAGAATAATTCGTACTAATTGTTCTATATGAACTTGGTTCATCTTCAGATCTTTTAAAAGCTACTACTTTATTACAACTAGAATTAAAAGTATTACATCCAGCAGCGGAATAAATTTGTGATTCTATATATGAACCAGACTCTAACTCAGCTGTAATACCTGTTTCAATACTCTTATTAACTGCAACCTTTTCAAATATTGGCAATAGTATTACATCATAACCAGGCATCTTAAAACTTCCGTTAGTAATAACTAATTCATATATATTTGCAAATATTTGTCCGTTATGTTCATCACCAGGATTTAATTGTTCCATAAATTTTATTTTTCCATCAGATTTTTTATTACTTACATCTAATAAAAAACCATCTAAATTATAACTATCATAATAATATCTATGATAATCAGGAACCCATTGTACAAATTTATAGCCATCACAATTAGGTACTTTTGTTTTAATATCAACTATTTCACCTATCTTATATGTTTCACTAGGAATTGGTGTTACATTACAAGTCACAGGTAAACTACTAGTATCATATATTACTTTGTTATAAAAATTAACATATGGCGTTAAATTAGTATTAACATTCTCATCTGGTATTCCTTCTAATATTGATTTTATTTGCATAGAAGTACTAACAGGAACTAAATTATCTGTTAATATAACATTCTTATTAACTCCTAATTCTACTTCCAAATAAACGTATTCACCAGATAACATTTGTCTATCTAAAGTCCATGTTAAAGTATTATTCACATAATCAACAGTACCATTATTTTTATCTATTACTTTAAAATTGGTAAAATTAAAAAATTCATTATTTATATTATCAATTATTTTAAATTGTGTATATTTTTTACTAAAAATTAATCTACTAAAAATATTATTAAAACTATAATAATCCAAATATTCTTCTTGCAATAAAGGCGTTGCTTGTATATTATCAAAATTTGATTTTGAGGCAATTTCCTTATGGACTCTATTTTCTTGAATTAAGTATTGTGCATCACTAATATTTCTTATTTTTTCTAATATTGTTTCATTATCAACAACATTATGTAATGCATTTATTCTTACATATGGATATTTTTGTTTTAATTCTTCAAATAATTGTTTTTCAACAGTATTATTTTCTTTAGAAACATTTCCAACGTATAAAATAATAATTAATTCTCTATCATTAGTATACTGATAGTTTTCTAAGAATTTATCTATACCTGCTAATGCTTTTGAATAATCAGTATATCCTTCTGCTTCTATATCATAAATAATATCTTGTAATGCACCTTCATTATCAGTGAAATAACTTCTGATTTGATAATCATCATTATATGTAACTATTCCTACTTTATTATCAAGATCAGATTCTTCCACGAGTAATTGATATGTAGCTTCAGATGTCTTATTTATAACACAAGAATCATTAGAAGGTCCTTGTGACATAGGTTCAACACCACTAGAGCCACAATAATTATATAATGATGATTCAGCATTATCTATAACAAATAATACATCCTTAGGTTTTTCACTTAATAGTGTATTAGAGTTAATATTATATCTAATTCTTAATCTATCAGCATTTAATAAATATGCATTTTTATATAATATCCATGCTCCTGGTTCCCTTTCATAAAAATCTGAATTATCAGAATAAATGTAAACAAATTCTTTATGGTCAACATCAGATACAGTTCTATCTAAATTAAAGAATAAGCCAAAAGTAATTACAAGTAGTACCAAACATACAACTAAAACTTTATAATTATTTTTTATATAATCCAGTACTTTTTCTTTCATACTTTCACCTACTTTACACAATAATTATACTATATTGCGACACAAATAAAAAGAATATTTCTAATAATATTTAGATATATTCTCTTTTGCAAACTCGCTTCTTTCATTAATAGGACACTCATCTGCTTTTTTATAATAAATGTAAGCAGCATCTAAATCTTTCTTAACTGTTCTATAATATTCTCCTACTTTATTAAGAGCCCAACTATTTCCCATATCAGCACTAATTTTATAATATTTTATAGCTTCTTCAATATTATTTTCTTCTTCATATAATTTACCTAGGTTATTGAATGCAAATACAAATCCTAATTCACTTGATAAATCAAAATAATATTTTGCTTTTTCTAGATCAATTTTATTTTCTTGATTTATTCCTCTTTTATAGCATAAACCTAATGTGTTATATCCTGCTGCACTACCTAATTCTATTGATTTATTTAAATATTTCCACATAGTATCAAAATCTTTATCAACTCTTTTATTTAGAATTAAATTAGCTACCATCCAGCACCCTTTTGGATGATTTTTATTTGCTGCTTTTAAATAATATTCATATGATTTTTCATAATTGGGTTCCCCACTAATTAAACCATCATATTCCATACTACCTAATTCTGCGCATGCATACATATTATTTTTACTCGCGAGTTCAATTAAATCACTTATATGACTATGTCCCATATATAGTTTAATTTTCATATATTCTTCTAACTCATCTTTATTAATTTTAATGTTAATATCTTGTTTATATATGGGTTGTTTATTTTCAAGTATTGCATAATATAAAAGCTCTATAAATGTATGATAATTATCTTCTTTAATAAATCTATCTTCTTCTATATGAGGATCATTTGAAGCAATTATTAATAATTCTTTAATAGTTTCTCCTAATTTAGAACTTTTATTTAAATCATCATCATATATTTTATTCTCTAATATACTAACTACAGATCTAATATTATCTTCTAATTCATTTTTTTCATATTTCTTTTTAAATAACTCTCTATATTCTAAACCTATAGCTCTAATACCAATACAATAATTATTAATAGTTGTAGTTCCAACATTATTTACACCAAAAATACTGCAAAAGATTTCTGTTTGCATAGCATTTTTATTATTAGAAACTTTCTTAATTACATTAATAACATTTCCTAATGATAAATAATTTCCATCATTCATTTTGAGGTAATTTTTTTTCATATTTTATCCCACTATCTTTTTTATAAACTCTTTCTATCATTGGTGCATAATCACCATAAGCATAATCCTCATAATCAATATATTCAAGTATTCTATTCATTTCATCTAAATATTCAAATTTAATTTGACTAGACTCTATTACATATTCCTCAACCTCATCAGGATTTTTAAAATTTACAAAATCCATATATGTTCCAAAACTAGGCTCAGGTATTAATTCATCAGGTATATCATATTCACATATGTAATATCCCTCACATAGATTTAAATAATGTATATCTCCAAAATGTCTAAAGAAATGTAAGTATCTTTTTCCTGGTTCATAATGAAAACCGTTCATATTTCTATTACCATAATTAGACCCAAGATTTGAAAAATCTCCAGTTTCTAATATAGTTTTCCCTTCATTTTCTTTACATACTCTATACAATTTCATACATATCCCCTATATAGAATATTATATGTATTTTTAATATTTTATCAACAAAAATGTGGATTTGTTGTGGAGTATGAAATATAGACATTTTATTATATTTAAATAATAATTAAAGTTAGGAGGAGATAAAATGAAAAAATTTATCAAAAATTATAAATCAACTTTAATACTTTTAGGAGCTATTATAGTTGGTACTATTGTAGGATTAATATTTGGTGAAAAAACTAGAATATTAAGTCCATTTGGAGATTTATTCTTAAATCTATTATTAGTTATCATTATACCTTTGATATTTCTAACTATATCAACATCAATAGGTAGAATGGAGCAACCTAAAAGAATTGGTAAAATTCTTGCTGTAATAATTGGTGTATTTTTAGTAACATCAGTTATTAGTTGTTTAGTAGGTATAGGAACTACTAAAATGTTTAACTTAGTAAAACTAAGTGATACGGATACTATTAAAGAGGTGTTATCTGAAGAAGTTGTAGCTGAAGATACTAGTGTTAACTTCTTAGATAGGACTGTACAAGCTATAAGCGTAAATGATTTTTCTAAAGTATTAACTAGAGATAATATGATAGCATGTATAGTGTTTGCTATATTAATAGGATTTAGTATTAATTTAACTAAAGGAAAATCAGATAAATTCTTAGAAGTACTTGAATCAGCAAATCATGTAGTACAAGGATTTATTAAAGTAATTATGTATTATGCTCCTATTGGGCTTGGATGTTATTTTGCAACATTAGTTGGTACTTTTGGAGGAGAAATAGCTTTAGGCTATGGTAAAACATTTATTATATATACAGTAGTAGCTGTACTATTCTATTTTATATTCTATTCGTTATATGCATATATTGCTGCTGGAAGAAGAGGATTTAAAGCATACTGGAGTAATATTTTGCCAGCTACTCTAACATCAATAGCAACTTGTTCATCTGCTGCATCTATTCCAGTAAACACTGATTGTGCTAAAAAAATTGGAGTACCAGAAGAAATTGCTGATACAACTATTCCACTAGGAACTAGTTTCCATAAAGATGGTTCTATTATAGGTAGTGTATTTAAAATAATGTTCTTAGTTAACTTATTTAATGCAGATGTAAGTACATTTAAAGTACTTGGAATTGCTCTTTTAGCAACATTACTTGTAACAGCTGTACCAATTGGTGGTGGAACAATATCAGAGGCATTAATTATTTCAATGTTGGGATTCCCTGCTTCATGTATAGGAATGTTAACAATAATTGCTACTATTATAGATCCACCAGCTACTATGTTAAATGTTGTTGGAGATAGCGCTTCATCAATGTTAGTAGCAAGAATAGTTGATGGTAAAAATTGGTTAAAAGATAAAACAAAAAACAAAAAGAAATAGTTCAAACTATTTCTTTTATAATGTCTTTTCATTTAAATAATCACTACTTTTATCTTATTATTTTAATGCATCATATATGACTTTATATTCTTCATTTGATAAATTTTCCATTTTTTTATTTAACGTATCTTTATCAATATTGTATTCTTCTATTACTGCTTTACTTTCTTTCTTAGTTAATTTAGTGTCATGGATTTTAGCAAATTCAATTAATGCTTCCATTAAATTATTTTTTAATTTTCTATCTCTTTTAAAGAACATTTCTCTAAATACAAACTTTTTAAAATTATTTTTAACTTCTTCTCTTTTCATAGGAAATAATTTTATCATAGATGACATTACTCTTGGTTTTGGATCAAAAGCATCAGGTTCTATATCAAATACCTTTTCTACTTTAAAGAAAGAATTAGTAAGTAAAGATAACTTTTCAATTTTATTTTCTTTTACTGCATCTGCAAAACGTTTACCAACTATTAAATCAGCTTCTTCAAAATTACATCTTAATAATTTTTCTATGAAAGGTTCTGTTATTGAATATGGAAGTGCTGATATTATTTTGTTGCAATCAGGTATAAATACATTTAATGCATTACCATATATTACATCTACGTTTGGATGTCTTTCTTGTAATACACTAATAAAGTGTTCTAAATCTCTATCTATTTCAATACATGTTAAATGTTTAGCACGTCTAGCAATAGTGTCACTTAAATCACCTTTTCCTGGCCCTATTTCTACTACTATATCTTTTATTCCTAGATGACATTCATCAATAAAATGGTTTATAACACTTTTATCTATTAAAAAGTGTTGATCTAAGTAATTAGTATCATTAACAAATTCTTCTTTCATATCCAACTCCTATTTAAACTTTATGAATGGTTCCCTATCAGGTAAATCTAATTCAAATACCATATGTTCTTTAGTAGTAGGATGTTCAAATTCTAATCTTTTAGCAAATAAAGCTAATTGTTCACCTACTTTGGCATTTTTATTATATTTTTGATCACCATATAATGGATTACCATTATGAGACATTTGAACTCTTATTTGATGAGACCTACCTGTCTCTAATTTTATTTCAATTAAAGATAAATTATCTTTATAGTCTAACTTTTTATAATTTAGAATACATAGTTTACCTTTTTCATTAACTTTTACTATATTCTTTTTGGTATCTTTTAATAAATAGTCTTCTAATCTACCTTTTTTATCTATTTTATTTTCTACAACTGCATTATATATTTTAATAAATTTATTTTCTCTTATTTGATTAGATAATCTTGATGCTGCTTTACTTGTTTTAGCAAACACCATTACACCAGAAACTGGTCTATCTAATCTATGAACCAAACCTAGATAAACATTTCCGGGTTTTTTATATGCATCTTTAATATATTCTTTTAATACAGTAAGTAAATCTTTATCCTTACTACTATCTTCTTGTACTGGCATATTAATTGGTTTTTCTACTACTAAAAGATGATTATCTTCATATAATATATTAATTTTAGTATTATTAACTTGTTTTAACATTATTTACTTTCCCATCTTCCATATACACCACAAGGTAGTATCATATTAGATTTAGTAATATGTAAACCTATTTCATCAGTTGAAATAGTTCCATTATTTAATTTATCCCCTATACTAGTATTTAATACATTCTTTAATATTTCAGGTGTAATTCCCTTTGTATATGAACTAATTAATAAAAATAATGGTTTATCACTTAATATTTCTAAACATGACTCTATTAATATATTTAAACTATCTTCAAATTTCCATAATTCTTTAGATGGACCTCTTCCATATGTAGGTGGATCCATAATTATAGCATCATATTTATTTCCTCTTCTTATTTCTCTTTGAACAAATTTTAAACAATCATCACAAATATATCTTATTTTATTATT
>AUXO012939976.1_pt1 | contig 10487 bp, 10 predicted proteins | sample 768731 | NCBI WGS metagenome assembly AUXO01 (sample SAMN02715735, study PRJNA202380) | gut metagenome | biome: sheep rumen | host: Ovis aries | place: New Zealand: Palmerston North | reverse complement strand
ACAGGGATCGAACCTGCGCATAACGGAGCCACAATCCGCCGTGTTAACCACTTCACCATATGCGCCATGTATATGATAAAACGCGTTTTTGCACGCGCAATAAATATTATACATAATTTAATTAATTTGTAAAGTAAAATATTGAAAAAATATGAAAAAATGATACAATGGTTTTATACGTTTAATGAAAGGATTTTTGTGAATGAAAACAATTATTAAAATTATATATATAGCATTCGCTTTAATCGTTGCAGTAATCTTGGGACTTGGTATGTATACAAGCTTTGCATCCCAGAATTATACAACACTTTTAAAGAATGCAGTTGCTAAAGCTGATGAGGCAGAAAACTACCAGGATGCTGATTACAATGACATTGTTAGATGCTTTAGTATTTTCTCTACTCCACTTGAGGATGCGCCTACATTATTATATGCAGAAGAGGATGGTAAGAATATTACTTTTATCTATGAATCTGTAAATCAGCATATTTCTAAATATACAGTTGATGGAAATGAAAATGAAAACTCAAAGATTGATAATATCTATTTAGTAGTTATCCTTCATCCTGATTTCTATTACAATACATTATCTGATAAAACAAATCCAGCTGGATTCCAATTTGTTGGAACAAATGGAGTACCATATACTTATGAATTTAATTTATCTAAGGATTGTAACCCAGATAAATATATGGAAACTCCAACATCAGATAGAGAATCCGCTTTATATGGTGGTCGTACATTATTAGATACATATAGAGAAGAATATGATTTAATTTTCTTCCCATTATCAGAAACAACTATGGGCTATGTAAAAGAGGAAATTGGTTCTGATATTCAAGGATTTAATATTGTTAATAATAATAATGAACCAGTATATAAAAATACTCCTACAATTGATTTTAAGTTTGAATTTAATAGTGAATTCTTCACTGAAATGGCTGATTTTGTAAAATATTATAATATCGTTGAAGAAGCTAAAGCTAATATTGGTGATCATACAGAGGATGAAGCTAACGCTGCTTCAAAGTATGTTCAAACATTTATGGAAAATCCATCTGATATCATTCCAGATTTCAAGACTAAGTATATTCAGGGTTATGCATATGAAAATGTATATACTGGTGCTGATATGGTAATGAAGACTATTGGTATTATTGCATTATTCGCTGTTGCAGCAGCATTAGTTTATATTTTATTATTCCACTTCCAGACTATTAAGAGATTTGTTCGTAAGTTCTCTAAGAAGGAAGAACCAGAAAGACAGGCTCCAAATATCCGTCCTAGAACTCAGGTTACTATTTCAAAGTCTAAGGTTAAAAAGGAAGTAGCAACTGAAGCTCCTGTTACTTTAGCTAAGGTTGAGGCGGCTGAAGAAGCTAAGACTCCTGTAGAAGAGGTTAAGGAAGAGGCAGCTGAAGAGCCTAAGGTTGAAGAAGAAGTTGAAGAGACTGAAGAAGCTAAAGTAGAGGAAGTAGTTGAAGATGCTCCTGCTTTAGAAGCTACTGAAGAGGCTAAAGAAGAATAAGAATAATAAGAAAACCCGATTTGTTAAAAATCGGGATTTTTTTTATAGTATTTCTTTGATTAGTTTAATTCCTTCTAAGATACGCTCTTGTTCAATCGCAGTATAGCCTAATATTAATGTATGACTATCCTTTCTTTCTATATCAAAATCAGATAATAGTTGTATCTTTATACCTTTTTCTTTAAGCCTATTTTTGATTTCTTGATCGCTTAAATTGCAGTTTATATGAACTAATACAGATAAATAGTTTTTCTTAATATCAATAGAGAATCTATCATCATCCAAGAATAGGCTTTGAATGAGCCTTCTTTTTTCTAGGTATTTCTTTTTAGTTTTGTTGATATGAGATTCATAATATCCATTTGAAATGAATTCCTTTAATACTAATTGCTCTAGTGTAGATACACTTTGAGAATATTCCTTATAATAGGACAAATATATATCATATAAGGAATCTGGTAATATTACATAGGATATTCTTAGTCCTGGGTATATAGTTTCTGTGAATGTAGAAAAGAAAATAACAGAAGAAGGGCTTAAGGTATAAATTGAGGTTGTTGGGCTTGCGTTAATTCTAAATTCTGCATCAAAATCATCCTCAATGATATATGTATTATTTTTGATTGCCCAATCAACTAGCTCCTTTTTTCTTGCGATAGTCATTTTTACTCCAGTTGGAAATTGATTAAATGGAGTTGTGTATAATATAGATCTATCTTTTGGTACTAATACACCAGATTCATCTAAATGGATATAATCTACATCAAATCCAAGATTTTTAGCAATTAAGGATAGCTTATGATATCCTGGATTTTCTAGTGTTATTTTTTTTATATCAATTAAGGCCAATAGCCTTTGTAGCATTTCAAGTCCATTACCAATAATGATATGAGATGCCTTTGCCTCAATTCCTCTATTTTCTCTTAAATGAGCACAAATTGCATTTCTTAAGCCTAAATCTCCAAAGCCTTCACTTTTATTGATGAATGAATCATAGGAGATTTCCTTCCTTAATAGCTTTCTAAAATTGGTATTTGTAAATCCTAAAATGCTTTGGGTAGTAAAATCAAATAATGGCTTTTCCTTTATTTTAGGAGCTTCTGTTTTCATTGTTGGCTTTTTATTAACTAATAGCTGGCTTTCAACGTAATATCCTTTCTTTATAGAAGAAGAAATATAGCCCTCCTCTAAAAGGAGGTTATATGCATTCATTATAGTATTCAAGGATACATTTAAATCCATGGCCAAAACTCTTTTTGAAGGTAGCTTATCTCCACCCTTTAATGTACCATTATTGATATCGTTAGATATTTGCTCATATATTTCTATGTATTTAGGCTTATTCCCTTCAAATTGAATCTTCATGATACCATTCTCCTTAATAATTTTAGGTACCTTTTTGGTACCAGATTTTCTTTATTATATCATTTTTCTCTTTGTTTTCAACATTGAAAATTGACATGAATAATGTTACAATAGTTGTAAAGTTTTCATTGGGAGGTATTATACAATGAACAGAGCCGCTGCATGTATAAAATTGATTCAAATATTGAGTGTAAGAACCGATTATGTTAAGACGGAGGAGCTTGCGGATTTGCTAGAAACAAATCCAAGAAATGTACGTGAGTACATTAAGGAGCTTGAGGTTGCTGGTTACACCTTAGAATCAATGAAGGGATTATATGGTGGCTACCGCTTAGATAAAAGCTGTTTATTACCTTCACTAAAGCTAAATAGAGATGATAAGAAAATCATTGGAAGTACAATTACCTATTTACAAAATAGAACTGATTTTTTAGATTTTAATTCCTTCCAGGAGGTAATGGGAAGAATTACTGCTTCTGTAGAAAGAACGAATGAAATAACTCCAATTACAATGATTGATAGGTTCCCTCTTTCTATGGATAAAAATGAGCTAGAGGCAAGATATCAAACCCTACATGAATGTATTGAATCTCAGATGAAATGTGAGATTACCTATAGAAGTGCGAAGAATAAGGAAAGAATTCATACCATTCATCCATATAAGCTATTTGTTTACAATGGTACTTGGTTTGTTCTTGCGTATAATGAATCCATTCATGATTTTGGCTATTTTAAGCTGAATCGTTTAGTAGATATATTGAAGACTAGAAATCATTTTACTATTTTAAAGGGATATGATGAATCCGATTACTTAGATGATTTTGGTATGACAAAGAATGGTGAATATTATAAAATTGAGCTTGAATTTACCAATCTAAATATGGCAATTTCAGAAAGACTATATGGACGTCATCAGGTAGTTACTGAAATTGATGAATGCCATACAAGGTTTACTGCAGAAATGCAGAATAAGGACATGATTGCATCCTTTGTTATGTCCTTTGGAAAGAATTGTAAGGTTATTGAGCCACAGTGGCTAAAGGATAAGGTAAAAAGACATTATCAGGATGCCTTAAAGCAGTATATGGAGGATAATGATTGATGTATCGTGATATTTTCCTAGACTTCAATGGAACAATTATTGATGATCTAGATTTATGTGTTGAGCTTTTAAATGTATTTTTAAGAGAGCAAGGGAAAAAAGAATTAACTAAGGACGAATACAAGCATGTATTTAAATTTCCTATTCGTCAGTATTATTTAGATTCTGGCATTGATTTTAATATTGAATCCTATGAATCCTTAGCGATTCGTTTTATTAAGGAATATCAGCCTAGAAGCATGCATTGTGGATTATTTCCTGGTGTAGTAGATACTGTAAAAAAGCTTAAGGAAATGGGAATAAGAGTATATATCTTATCTGCAAGTGAGCAAAATAACCTATTAGAACAAACGGATACCTATGGAATAACTAAGTATTTTGATAAGGTGTTAGGTATTAATAACATTCATGCTGCAAGTAAGATTGATATAGCTATAGATTTCATGAAGGAAAAGGGAATTAAAAAGGAAGAAACCCTATTTGTTGGTGATACACTTCATGATTATGAGGTTGCAACTGCTATGGGAGTTGATTGTGTACTTGTATCCTGTGGACATCAAGCAGAGGATGTTATACAAAAGGCTGGATGTAAGGTGATTCCATCTGTAGCTGATATTTTTACAGTACTATAGATATTTCTTGAAAAATTATAATGGATAGAATATAATATAAAAGACTTTGATTTTGGAGGTTATTATCGTGAATAAGGTTAAGAAAATTTTCTCCGCTTTAGCGGTTACAATAGCTTTTTCTGCATTAGCATCCTGTGGAAGCACATCCTTCTATAGTGAATGGAGTGAGGCTGGTGCTGATATTAAGGAAGACAACGTATTTAGTGTATTATCTGTAGATGATGTTGTTAAAAAGAGAGATAATAAGGATTCATTCATTATCTTTGCTGGATCCTCTAGCAAGAGTGGTGCAAGATCAGCAGTAGAAGAGATTCAAGCTCAGGCAGATAACCTAGATTATGATGGATTAGTTTATTTCGTAAATACTAAGGATATCTTATCTAGTATTTCTTCTAAGAAGGAAGCTACAACAAAGCTTGGTGTAAAGGAAATTGACTCATCTGAATTAGTAGTAGTTTGCTATAAGGAAGGAGCAGTATTCTTTGATACTTCATCCTCTGATAGCGACCATTACGAAAGATTCAAGGTAAATGGTTCATTAAGCTATAATGCTTTAGCAACCTATGCATTTGATTATTATAAGGTAGAAAAGTAAGAAAACCGCAGTTGCGGTTTTTTTTATTTATCTATAATAAATAATTTTAGTAAGTGTTTTCACTAGATAAACACTTGTTTTCGTATTTAAAACATACTATAATAGTATCAAAAGTTTTTGGAGGATTATTTATATGTTTCATTCTACTAGAGGAGATAAACTTGTTTCATCACCTGAGGCTATTCTAAATGGTCTTGCAGATGATGGAGGATTATATGTAATTGATAAGATTCCTAGCCTAGATTATCATGATTTATTAAATGATGATTATCAAACAATTGCAGCTAAGGTATTAAATGCATTCTTCCCTGAATTTACATATTCAGAGATTAAGAAGGAATTAGATTTAGCTTATGCTAATTTTGATATTCCTGAGGTTGTAGGAATGAAGGAGGCAGGTAATGCTTACTTCTTAGAACTATACCATGGACCAACCCTTGCATTTAAGGATCAGGCTTTAGTTGTATTACCTAGATTAATGAAGCTATCTAAGGAAAAGCTTGGCTATGATAAGAATATTACAATCTTAACCGCAACAAGTGGTGACACTGGTGGAGCTGCATTAAATGGCTTCCAAAATGTAGATGGTGTATCTATCGTTGTTTTATATCCAAATGGAGGTGTATCTCCAGTACAAGAGGCACAGATGTGCTCATTTAGAGGAAAGAACGCTGAGGTTTTAGCAATTGAAGGAAACTTCGATGATTGCCAAAGCTTTGTTAAGGAGTTCTTTAAAACCCATAAGGATTTAAATCTATCTAGTGCGAACTCAATTAACATTGCAAGATTAGCACCACAGGTCGTTTATTATTTCTATTCCTATGTATACCTATTAAGAAATGGTGTAATTAAGGATAAGGATAAGGTTAATTTTGATGTTCCAACAGGAAACTTTGGTAACATCTTTGCAGGATTCTATGCAAAGAAGATGGGATTACCTATTGGCAATTTAATTTGTGCATCCAATAAGAATTGTGTATTAACTGATTTCTTCTTAAATGGAAAATATAATAAGAATCGTCCATTCTTTAAAACAAATTCTCCATCTATGGATATTCTAATTTCCTCTAATCTAGAAAGATTCTTATACTATGGTACAGAAGAATCTATTTCTAAAACTAAGGAATTAATGAATGATTTATCCAATAAGGGTGAATATGATTTTAAAAATCCATTTGATTATTTCTATGCATATTCTACAGATGAGGAAAAGACACTTAAGGTAATTAAGAATGTTTATGATGAATTTAAATATTTAATTGATCCTCATACTGCAGTTGCTTATAACGCATATAAGGAATATCTAAAGGAAACAAGCGATAAGAATGTTTGCGTCATTGTATCTACTGCATCTCCATATAAGTTCCCACAGTCTGTTTTAGAGGCATTTGGTGTTAAAGAGGATGACGCATTTAAGGCAGTAAAAGAGGTAAGCAAAAGATTCAATCTTTCTATTCCTAGTGTATTAAATTACCCTAAGGTAGAAAGAAAGATTGTATCCTTAAATGATTCAGTTTCTTATGTTGAGGAAGTGGTAAAGTGCTTAAAGTCAAAGTAGAAGCTACATCCGCTAACGTTTGTGTTGGCTTTGATGTCTTAGGTATTGCCTTAAATTTATATAATGAATTCACATTCAAGGAACAAGAAGAATTCAGCTTTAAAGGCTTTTTAGATGAATTTTCTCAAAAGGAAACTAATCTTGTATATGAATCATATAAGAAGGTATTTGATTTAAGAGGTGAAAAGCCAATTCCTGTAGAGATTGGCTTTAAGGGAGATATCCCTGTATCTAGAGGACTCGGCTCCTCATCAAGCCTAATTGTTGCAGGTATATTTGCTGCAAACTATTTCTTGAAGAATAAATATACGAAAGAAGAACTATTTGATATAGCTGCAATGCTAGAGGGTCACCCAGATAATGTTGCTCCCGCAATATATGGTGGCTTAGTCGCAAGCTATAAAAAGGGTGATAAGTATTATCCCAATTTATATGCTATAAACAAGGATTTAAGGTTCACTGTAGTAATTCCAAAGAATAAGGTATCTACTCATGATGCAAGAGGTGTATTACCTAAGGAGCTACCTTATAGTGATATTGTTTGGAATATGTCTCGTATTATTAATCTACCTAGAGCATTTTCTGATGGAAATATTACTTTATTAAAAGATTTATTTGATGATAGATTGCATGAGCCTTATAGAAAGAAGCTTATTTTAGAATATGAAAATGTTAAAAATGTAGTTGATAAATATGATTGTGCATTTGCTATTTCTGGGTCTGGGTCTACAATGCTTATTATATCTAAGGATTTAGAATTCTTAGATGAGCTTAAAAAGCTAGGTCTAGATATTAAAACCTTAGAGGTAGGAAGTGGCGTTAAAATGGAGGATATTTATGAAGGATGATGAGTATTATGTAATTCATAGATCTGTATTACCTGATTATTTTGAAAAGGTAATAGAGATTAAAGAGATTATCTCCTCTGGAGTTAATATTTCTGATGCCTGTAAGATGGTTGGATTATCTAGAAGTACATTCTATAAATATAAGGATTTTGTCAATCGTCCATCTACTAAGGTTGGAAAGAGAGTACTATTAACATTCAAGCTATTAGATAAGCCAGGTACATTATCCAATATATTAAATGAGATTGCATCGAGATTTGCAAATGTACTTGCGATTAATCAGGAGGTACCAATTCATAATATTGCATATGTAAACATTACTGCGGATATTATGAAGATGGAAATTTCTGTTCAAGAGTTCATCAGTGAATTAAAAAGCTTAGAGAATATCATCGATGTTACACTACTTGCGGTTGAATAATTTTATTTACAATAAAACGAGAGTTTGCTATAATATTTTTAGAATTGCAAAGGAGATTTGAAACATGGACGTTTTTGAGACAGTAAAGAAGACAATTGTTGATACTATCAGCTGTGATCCAAAGGATGTTACACTAGAGGCTAACATCAAGGATTTAGGTGCTGACTCTATTGATGCAGTACAGATCATTATGGACCTTGAGGAAGTATATGGCATCGAGATTGATGCAGATGATGCAGGCGCATTTGTAACCGTTAATGACGTAGTTAAATATATTGAAGCTAACAAGTAATAGTAAAGGGACTACGCTGTAGTCCTTTTTTTCTTTTTGAAGGAGGTGATGCATAAATGAATAGAAATTGGAATGACAGATTTATTAAGGAAAAATGCTATTCCTTAGATAATGATAGATTCAAGAAGAAATCCTTTGTTTATGCACCATTCAAGGAGGTGGATAAGCATGGGTTTCAGGATGGAGAGGTTAGAGGTATAATTCTTGCAGATATTATTGCAAGATACCTAAGAATGGAAAACGAAAATGTATTATTCCCTGTAGGATACAATAGTATTACTGCAAAATCCTTCCAAGAAAGTAAGAAGCTATATAAGATATTAGATAATAAATCAGAAATAGTCTTTTATGATCAAATGAGAGATTTAGGTATTGGTATTTCTAATGAAAAGACTATATCTATGAGAGGACATGAATATATATCCATATTACAAAACGCATTTATAGAGCTTTATGAAAAGGGCTATATAAAATATAAAATGTTTAATCCTTATTACGATAAGGATACGAATGAAATTTATGATTCTATGGAAGGCTTAAGCCTTCCTAAGGGAGCTTTAAAATGCTTTGTTTTAGATATTGATGGATTAATTCCTCAAATTGTATTAGATATTGAAAAGCTATCCATATCTAAAGAGGATAAGGATGAGCTTATTTCTAAATTTAATCCTTGCAGTGTATTAAAGGTAGAATTCTTTATGTCAAATGGTAAGGCATTAGAAGTAGAAATGGAAGAACCAGAATACATGGGTGGTATATCCTATATTTTCTTAAATCCTAATTTTATGGATATTACGGGATATGTATCCTATGATGAAAAGGATAGTGTATTAGAATATTTAGAAAGTGAGAATATGCTATATGCATATAGTGGATTATCAGCAAAGAATCCACTTACTGGAAATGATATTCCTATTTTTATATCTAAAATGTATTCCGAGGCTATTTATTTAGGTATTCCTGCAGTAGATAGCGAGGATAGCATGTTTGTATTAAATGAAGGATTTGATTCTATAGATATATTAACTGAGGATAATCTATTAATGAATTCCGATTTATTAGATGGTTATAGTATTCCTGAGGCAAGAGGAAGAATTATTGAAGCCTTCACAGAGGCTTATATAGGATCCTTATCTCATGAATATAAAAACCATGAAATCCTATTATCCTCCTTAGAGCCCTTTGGAGCTTTATTCCCATTTTTAGAAGAGCAGGATAAGCTAAATAGCCTAAAGGACTATTTACCTTATCATTTTTCGAATCAATTCCGCCCCGTTTTAGGTGATGAGGTATCGGTATCCGGAAGCCCTATTAGTGGTACTATGAGTAATTTAATTACCGAAGGCTTAGCTCCACTATTATCCTTAATTTATGATGAAATTGGTTCTATAGAATCCTTGTTTTCGAAAGATACAAAGGAGCTATATGAATCCTTCTTACCAATAAAGAAGGCTTATATTGATAAGGAGAATATGGTATCATCTCTTTTGATGCCAATCATTTTCTATAACATAATAAAAAAAGAGGTAAGCTATGCCTTACCGGATTTATTCCAAAATGTATCACTTGTTTCTAAATGCTTAGATATTCATCATAAGGCAATTCGAAGAAGCAATAATAATTTAATGGATATGGATCGATATATCGATAAATTTGGTAGTGATGCAATAAGATTTTTATCCTCAGAAATCAAATCCTTAGATGAGATGGTTTATGATACCTATCATTTAGAGGATTTAGTTAGCTATTTATCAGAAATGAAGATAAGCCTAATGGGAGCTAAGGATAGTGAATCCTTAAGCTTAGATTATTATTTCCATAAGCTTGCAGACTCTGCAAGAGATATCTTAGATAGGGGAGATGTATTCTCCTATGTTGAACTCATTAAATCCTTTAACGATAAGGTATTATTTAAGGAGAATATATCAAAGAAGCAAGCCTTTGATTATATTAGAATTATATATCCTATTTTCCCCCATCTTGCAGAAGAGGTATACGAGGAGCTATTTAAAGGGAAGTACTCCTTATTAAATGAAGGCTGGCCAAATTAAAACCTAGGTTATCCACCTAGGTTTTATTGTTTCTTATATTTCATTCCTTGATATAGCTTTTCTTTTCTTAGCTTTTTATCGATTTCATTCATGAC
>AUXO012357439.1_pt1 | contig 10487 bp, 5 predicted proteins | sample 768731 | NCBI WGS metagenome assembly AUXO01 (sample SAMN02715735, study PRJNA202380) | gut metagenome | biome: sheep rumen | host: Ovis aries | place: New Zealand: Palmerston North | reverse complement strand
GTTTCCTTGTTGTTGTTTTGCTCTGTAGTAGCATCAACGAGCAGGAAGTGAACAGTATAATCGCCAGCTTTAAAGGTGTAATCCTTGAAGTTCTCAGAAGTCTTAATGTAATATTGGTCTTGGTTAGCCCAATACAATTTTACTTCCTCACCTTCATAAGGGATAGCATATACACCTTCCTTGTATCGACGCTTTGAGATAAAATCCCCCTCGTCATAATATCGGCTGAAGAAGTTATAGAGAGCACTATACACATCACTTTCCAGAGCACTCAGGTCTGTGCCCTGCTGTAATTGTGCTTTGAGTGAGTTATACTGCTGTTTCATAGGCATGCTGTCCGGGAGCATAGCCACATTGTCAGCACCACCACACTGAGCCTCAATGTCTGCTATCTTCTGACGCAACTCATCCTTGTTGCCCTGAGCAAAAGGGGCAAGTGTTTCTTTAATCTGCTTAGGAAGTCCTTCCTTGAAAAACTTCTGTATCTCGTCACGACGGATGTTTAGGATACGATAGATTCCAAAGTCAAGGTCTGACTTATCCATCTCAAATATCTGGTTCAGCAAAGCAATGAACCGTTCCATTCTTTCATTCATATAGCGTAGTTTTTATTGTTTCAATAATACTGAGTATATCATCTTATTTCGAAATAGATCTCCTGATTGCCATTCTTGATACACAGAATGGCATTGCCGTCTGGCTTATTTACTATCTCTACAGGATGTATTTCATCACATACTGTCTTGGTATTCAAATTGGTGGCTTTCGCTATGCACAGATAATCGTCATTAGACCAATATACAGAATTGGGCTCTATTAAGAATCCGGTTTTACTCAAACATTCAAGTTTTATCTGTTGACCTTCTATGTGAAGAATTAGTTTTGATGCCCCTGCCTTGAATTCCTCATTGGCATTTATCCAACGAATATCACTTACAGTCTCCTTGCCAAGCAGTTTTAAAATGAGTTTATCAATATCTGTATAAGGATTACATTCAAATGGTTGTGCATCCTGTTTGATGGAACGCGTCCATGCTGCATTTACGCAGGCTCTATGAAGATTATTCGTTGTAATGGTTACGTATTCTTCACCATGGCTTTTTGAATAATCTTTGATATAGCCTTTCTCACGCAAATATCCAGCTATGCACTTTTCCCCATGACAATTGTCTTGGCGAATGCAATTGGCATCTCCACACCCTATGTTTTCTTTGTTATGCCCATTTGTATGTTTGCATTCTGAACATTCAAAAGCTTTTGGATTACGTTCAAAGTGGAGCAAAAACCATTCCTCAATACTATATGAAGAAAAAGCAATGTGAAGATTGGCAACCTTCTCTGCATCTTCGCGAGCTTCTTGGTGTCGTTTGTTGTTTCTTCCTGACTTGTTATCTAAATCATAAACAGCCCAACCTTCAGCAAAGCCCTTTCTTTCCATGAAGAGTTGCGCAGCACGAACCCACCTTCTCGGTTCACAACTATATACGTCGTATGTCGGTTGGTCAATTTCTGGCAAACCAACATAATATTCGGGCCCAGTGAAGGGACTTGCATCACCTTTTTCAAGTCGGAGCTCTATTTCTCTTTGCCTGTTTTTTTTAGCCTTCTTGTCAACTATTTCAGATACTTGTGGTACAACTCGATGTTCGCTATATGCAGATTCTTCAGCTAATTTCTCCAGGTATTTGTTTTCAGTTTCAGTTCCTTCACAAACTATTACAATACTGGAGTCGTCTAAAGAAATCTTCCTTTGAGAATCTCTTGCCATAGTTATTCCTTTATGTCATTTGAACCATTCTCAAACTTAAATGGTTTGATGTTGGGTCGTCCACCCATTCTGCCAGTTCTATACCATGCCTCAAAAGGTTGATCAATGCTGACACCTTCAAAATCAATGGCCGAATAAATACTAGACTGTCCTTCCTTCTTGACAGCAAACCAAATTTGATCTGCACGCATCAGGTTGTCTTCAAGAAGCGTAGCATCGTGAGTTGTAATCAACAATTGCGCATGATTCGGATTAGTTGATTCATTATGAAATAGTTCAACCAACCGGCGGAATAATTTTGGATGAAGAGCAATGTTCATTTCATCGTAGGCCAAGAAACTGCCAGTCTCTAAAGCATTTACAACTCGCGCACCTGCAGTGAAGAGGGTTTTTGTACCTGCAGATTCAGAATAAAACGATAACTCAGCTGTATCACCTTCTTCTGTATTATGTACCATTTTAATTTCAAAACTGTACTTATCTATAAAATCTTTCTTTGTTGCATCTGACCATGATTCAGGAAGCCGTAAATTATTCTTGCTAACATTTACATCAACAATCTGGGTATCCGACAACACAATTAAGTCTTTAATCATTTTAGCAAAACGACTCTCTGGCTTTTGAAAGATGAGAGACGCAATCTCTTGTGTATTTCCCCAAATGCTGCTGCTTTCCAATAGTGGAAGTGTCACAATTGAAGATAATTCCATGTATATGGATTGTACAAGGGGATTAGCTTCCAAAGACAGTTTTGAAAGGGCAAGATGATTCTTTAAATATGTAGTTTGTTTAAATTCAGGAAGAATATCTTTATTAAAGGAAACAACCCCATCTTCATTTCTCTCGAATAAAGATTGATTCATATTCTTATTTAAAAGAACTTCTTTAACGAACCCCGTTTGATTATAAGAAAAACTATATACGTACCTCTCTTGGTTCACAATAAAGTCAAGTTCTAATTTAATAGGCGCTTCCTTAGAGTGGGAAGAAAAGAGATAGGGCTCATATGGAATACTTTGGGTAGGATCCATATCTTTAGACGAACGGACAAATGATACTAAAGCCCAAAGTGCTGTAATAATTGTACTTTTTCCTGCTGCATTTGCACCATAGATGACCGCACTGTTTAAAAGACGAATGGTTTCTCCATTTGCTAGCTTAACATCATGATAGTTCCCACTACATGAATCTGCATCAATGGCTTCAAAAGTGAACATAGTTTCTTCCCTGTATGAACGGAAGTTTTCCACTGTTAATGAAATAATATTTGCCATATTTTGATTTGAATTATTGTTTTCTATTATTATTTTGTTGTAAAACGAATGACAAACACTTTGGAAGAGTCTGCCTGAGAGATGATTCGCTTCTGTAACTCTTCTATCATAGAGCGTCGCATTTGGCTGACTTCATCTTCTTTGTCATCCAAATCGTTGCGTAGGCGTCGTTTTTTGCGATTTAGCTCTTCAACATGCTGCTGCGCCTCGAGTTTTGCCTGTACGCTATCGGCATGCATGGCGTCACGTTCTGCCTGTTGAATAGCTTTCTTAACTGTTGTAAGTTCTTGCTCCAATCCATTAAGCATATCGCGCTCCCAATTGAAGATTCGTGTCTCTTCTTGCTGGAAAAATCCAAGGTTACGATCATCAATAGCTTTCAGTTTTGCAGCACATCGTTGTTCACTATTCTGCTGTAAAGAATCAAGGATAGTCTTGGGTATGCCTTCACCTTCATATTCTTTACCACCATTAAGGAATAGTTTTTCGCAATCGTCTTGGGTGAGAGTTCTTCCACTATCAGTAATGGCAGTAAAAAGAGTATATTGTTCTTCTTCTACAGATGACACTTTCAACTGTGCCATGACAAGGAATCCCTTTTGATCTTTCAGATAGTCTGGTAGGGCAGCATTCATTTTGAGTGCGTCTTCTGAGAAATGAATCTCTGCGCCATCTTCAGTTTCAAGAGACAGGGCTGTATTGAGTACATGTTGAGCCAAAGGATGTGACAAACGGTATGGAGTTCCTTCGGTGTCTGTTGCATCGAGCATACAATAAGTGCCTTTCTTGCAACCGGCTACGGGGACTTTCAACTTGAAGGTATGCTTCTCGTCATTAAAGACTGCTTCTGAGGATAGCATAAACTTTGTCAGCTCCCAGAAAACATGCTGATAGCGGTTTAAGAAAGCACCTGTTGCATCTTTTGTTGTACGTAGGTGTTCCTGCACATTTATATCAAAATTCTCCAGCACCTGTTCACGCACCATATCCATGCGTGTGTCTATTTCTTCCTGCATATCAATCTGCAACTGCTCAAAGGCTGCATCAATTTCATCCTTTGTACGGCATTGCTGATATATCTGAAGAATCCGTGATTCAAAATCTACATTATCTGCCTGTCCGAGAACATCATCACTTGCTCCAAAGACATCGTCAAACAATTTGAATTTCTGGCTGAGCAAATCGAAAACACGAACATCTGCATAGTTACGGGTGTTGATGAAGTTTACGACAACCACATCATATTTCTGACCATAACGATGGCATCTTCCAATACGTTGTTCTATTCGTTGCGGGTTCCAAGGAAGGTCATAGTTGATTACTAACGAACAGAATTGCAGGTTCAAACCTTCTGATGCAGCTTCTGTCGCTATCATTATTTCTGCACTGTTCTGAAAGTAGTCAACAATTGCAGCACGACGGTCAGCTGCCTTGATACCACTTACTTTATTAGGATGTTTATCACACCAATTCCGATAAATCTCATTGGTTTGAGGCTCACTAGCTTTACCATTGAAGAGTACAATCTTACCTTGATAACCATTAGCCTCAAGATGCTCACGAAGGAAAGCCTGAGTTTTTGTGGATTCTGTAAAGATTAGCGCCTTACGTTTTGCCCCAGATTCAGACTGTATCTTGAAACTTTCTTTCAAGGCTGCAAGTAATGCATTTGCCTTTGACTCGTTTCGTATCTGTTTTGCCTTATCAATAAAGCTATGAAGCAAGGCAATTTCAGCTTTTAACTTTGGTATGTTGATTACATCATCTTTATCCCACAATGTAGGTTCTTCTATGCTTTCATCTTCTTCCTCAATGTCAGAAATAAAGTCAGACTCTTCATCTTCAAACATTTCATCGGCATCAAAGCGCTCCATCTGCTCTTTTTGAAGCATGCGTTCAAGGCGCTGACATATATTTGTCAAAGTGGATATTAAAGCAAAGATAGAAGAAGCCAAAATCTTGCGTATTATCATAGTAGTCAGTTTGCGCTGACCAGCAGGTACGCTGTATATATCTTCTCTGCGTAGAAATTCTGAGACTTCCTCGTAAAGTTCATATTCTTCGTCTGTGCTATTAAATTTCTGTGTAAGGGGTAATCGTTTTGTATAGTTTATATACTCCTTTACATCATTACGAAGAGTGCGAATAAACAAGGGCTTGATTCTGTCCCTCAATTCCTCTGTGTTTTCTCCATTGCCATAATCTCTACGGAATGTCTTTTCGCTACCAAAGAAGTTCGGATCAATAACTGTTGTCAGACCATATAGTTCCATTAGCGAATTCTGGAATGGTGTAGCTGTAAGTAGCAGTTTCTTCGTGCCTGAAAGAGCGTCGCGAACATCTGCAGCTGTTCTTGCTGATTTGCGATAGACATTTCTCAGTTTATGCGCTTCATCAACAATAGCAAGATCAAAACCATGGATCAGTATTTCAGACTTTTTCTTTGCCGCAAAGTTATAGGAGCAGATGATTACACGGTTGTATGGGAAAGGACTTTTCCCTTCTCTTTGATATGCATTGTAGGTCTTTGCATCAAGGATTTCACTTGCAATGCCAAATTTCTCTGCAAGTTCAAAACTCCATTGTTTCCTCAAAGATGCAGGACATACTATGATAATCTTACGCTTACCGGTAGACCACATCTGGCAAAGCACAAGTCCTGCCTCAATAGTCTTACCCAAACCAACCTCGTCGGCAAGAACTACACCCTTGCTTAAAGGTGACTTAAAAGCAAACAAAGCAGCATCAATTTGGTGTGGATTGATGTCAACTGTGGAGCTGAGTAGCGACTGAGACAGGGAGCCTAAGTCGCCATTAGCTTGCCGTTGAGTAAGCAATGCCGCATAGTAGCGTGCATGATATCTTGTTATATTCATTAATTATTGTCTTCTTCAAATTGTTTTATCCGATCCTCAGGAATCCTGCAGATGCAGCAAGAGGAGTGCTCGAGGACGATGTCGTCGCTGTACATATTCTTGTATTTCATCTTCGTCGTTTTAAGTTACTTGCCAACAAAGATACAACATTATTTCTTAAATACACTTCATAAGAAGTGATTTTGATTTTCTTTAACGTTTCAGGTGGATTGCGACAAAATACCACAGGGGCTTTTGGTGGAAATCAGCCCAAATCTGTTGGGACTTGGGCTTCTGCATAGACGGTCTTGTCTTTCTCGAAGGTGATGCCGGCATAGAGGTTCTGGGTGCCTTCGACGCTCTCAGGGATGAAGTGAAGGCGGACACCACGAATGTGTTTGCTGGCACGGAAGCTCCTGGGGTTGTCGACCTTGTCGCTCTCAATCTCCAGTTTCATCATGCCCCATTCCGGCAAGCGTACTTGGTCGCCTCTGCGCAAATGGCTGTTGACGACTTCTGATACTCTCGTAAGCACTCCAATAATGTCTCCTTCATCAAAAGTGGAGTTGCGGGCTGCCTCCTTGACAATCATGCGACTGTCAATGGTCTGATGGTGAACGGCAACGGCTTTATATTTGCCGAATGTGGGAAGTGTCGGCTTGGTTTCTTTCTTGATTCTGTATTTCATCGTGGTATTTTTCTGCAAAGTTACGAAAAAACAAGCATAAAGCAAAATAAAACGTGAATGTTTTTAAGTTGATAGTTGTATGTTCTTTGATTATTTGAGAATTATGATTTACTTCTAAAAACTATTGATAAACATTTGTGTTTTAGTGATATAATCAAAATATTGCCTCTACACTACATCTATTTTTATTCTATTAAACATCTACTACTATTCTATTTTTTGTTCGTTAATGACACCTATAGAGGATGCTCGTTGGGGGCGAAAATAGTTCTTACGGGTATCGTGATCGCGTGAGGTAGGCAGGAAAAAAGTGAAGAGCGCTCAAATTCTCTAGAGAATTTTTGATTGAAAACGGCTTTGACTGGCAACAAAGATAGTCTTTGTCTTAAAATTCTCTAGAGAATTTAAATAAGGGCATCCTGTTTGTAGACTGCAAGGAGCTTGTTCGGAGCTTGCGAGAGCTATTGAAGCAGATTAGGATGAAGATTTGCGAAACAGAATAAGAAAAGACCTGTGAATGGATATAGAGGATATGTAGAGATAATATAGTGTTAAAGTAGAACCAAAATGGAGGTAAAATTAATGTAAAAAAGTTGCAAAAACCAAATAAAATTAGTATCTTTGCAGGCAAATTACATGATATTAGTAGAGGGAAAACAGATAAGTGAAAAGTTAAAAGTGAATAGTGAAAAGTGAAGAATGAAGAATGAAGAATATGAAGATTACATTATTGAAATTATCGCGTGGGAAGCAGGTTGTGAATCGTCTGCAGTTGCAGGAACTTGCTGATATGATACGTCGTTGTCCTGAAGACAAGAAAGTGTATAACCTGCGTTTGAATTATCCGTTGTACAAACCTCAGCGACTGCCGGACGGACAGGTGACCTTGGATGGTGAGCATACGCCAAACCTGCCCTGCATCCTTTTCGCCATGGAATGCGTAAGATATAAATACAGTCAAAAGGGACTGAAGTACAATGGTCTGGTGGTTGTTGAGGCTAACGGTCTGAAATCGTACGAGGAAGCCGTGAGCATCAGGAATCAGGCTGCAAGGATGGACGAGACGGTGATGGCTTTTCTGGGTGCATCGGGTAGGAGTGTGAAGATTGTGTGCCGAGGGGAACTATATCAGAAGGCTGATGGAAGAAGGCTGAAGGATGATGGAAGAGGGCTGAAGGCTGAGGGAAGAGGGCTGAAGGATGAAGACAGGCTGCCGACAGAGGAGGATGACATCAGGCAGTTTCACAAGAACCTGTACGAGACGGCTCGGAGGGCTTATCAGAACCAGTTCGGCCTGGACATCGAATACCTGGAGCCTACCTTGGAACGGACTGTCTATCTGAGTGCCGACCCTGAGATGTTCTTCAATACTGACGCCCGCCCGTTCAAGGCCGACTGCGAGGTGCACAAGGGGCCGGAACCGGCGCCGATTTCCTGGGATAGCGACATGCTGATGCCTGGTCGTACCATCAAGCGGACTTATCACTTTAACTGGCTGTATATCTTGCGTGAGGTGCTGGGTGGCTACTTTGAACTGCCTGACGAGGACCGCCAGATGCAACTGTTGCAGCAGATAGCGCGCAAGTCGTTGGAACAGGGCATACCTCTTTCGCATGCTCAGGGTATGACGCTGGAGCATCCGTTGTTCCACAACGATGCCGAGCTGGTGAAGAGCGTCTTTGCTACAACCTACGAAATCACGCTCATGGAGGATTATCGGAAGAAGCACAAGATCAAGCCGCTGAAGAGTGTGCCGCAGGAAACACTGCAGACCATGCGTACTGAAATCTTCCTGACGGCCAACTACGATATGCGCAAGAACTTGATGACGGGTGTGGCTGAGTATCGCATGAAATACTCTGAGGACCAGACGTTTAAACCGCTTACTGAGGAGGTGCGCAACGACATGACCATTGAAGCGCGCGAACAGGGACTGAAGTCTTGGGATCAGGATGTGAACCGCTTTATTGACTCGACGCGCATAGAGCAGTTCGATCCTGTGAACACCTGGCTCGACCAGCTGCCGATGTGGGATGGTGTGGATCGAATAGCGGCACTTGCCAAACGAGTTCCTACCAGTCAGCCTCATTGGGAGAAGTATCTCAGATACTGGCTGGTGGGTATGGTGGCACAATGGCGTGAGAGTGACAAGCAGCTGACAGGCAATGCGTTGACGCCGCTGCTGATTGGCCGTCAGGGTTGCGGAAAGACGCGCTTCTGCAAGATTCTGCTGCCATCTGAACTGCGCGACTACTACAATGACAAGCTGAACTTCAAGAACGAGTTCGACCTGAACATTGCGCTGACTTCGTTTGCACTCATCAACATCGACGAGTTCGACAAGACTACCAATTCGCAACAGATTGTGCTGAAATACCTCTTGTCGTCGAGCGATGTGAAGTTTCGTCCGCCCTACGGCAAGACCATCAAACAGTACCGTCGCTACACGTCGTTCATCGGCACTACCAACCAGCTGCAGCCCTTGGTCGACCCTACGGGTTCACGACGATTCGTCTGCGTAGGCATCCCTGCAGGGGAGTCTATCGACTTTACCGATAATCTGGACCATCGCCAACTCTACGCTCAGGCGCTATACCTTTTTAATAATGGTGAGCGATTCTGGCTGGATGATGACGAGATTCGGACGCTGATTGAGGAGAACGTGCCTTTCCAGCGCACGGTCGATTTGGTGGAGATGATCAACGAGACTTTCCGTAAGCCCAAGGATGGCGAGGGCCGCTGGTGGGGCACTTCCGAGATTCTGTCGACCTTCGCCAGCCGCTATGCCTACTTTGACGCTAAGCGTGCCACACCTGCCGTGCTGGGCAAGTCGATGAACAACTTCCGCTTCAGCTTCAAGCACCGCATGGTGAACGGCTGTTCGGAATATTGGCTCAGCGAGAAGTGACGTTCCTGAAAACTCCCTAATAGGCATTGAAGCCGATGGTGCGGTGCTGCTTGTCTCCTAAGAGCTCGGTGCGGCAGTAGCCTTCTATCTCGTCGAGGGTGGCGAACTTGCCCGAGAGGATATAGTCCACGGTGCGCTTGCGGGCGATGTTCTCTATCTGTCCGCCGGAGAAGTCGAAGCGAGAGGCCAGCAGGCGGGCGTCGTCGTCGCTGAGGTCCTTCAGCATGGAGCGCCAAATCTTGGTCTTTACCTCGGTATCGGGCTTGTGGAACTCTATCTTGTAGAGGAATCGACGCTCGAAGGCTCGGTCGAGGTTGCTCGTGAGGTTGGTGGTGGCGATGAGCATGCCCTCGAGGTCTTCCATTTCCTGCAGGATGATGTTCTGCATGGAGTTGTCCATCTTGTCGACGGAGCCCTCCACGTTCTCGTTGCGCTTGTTGATAACGGCGTCGGCCTCGTTGAAGAAGAGGATGGGCATGACGTCGCTGGTCTGGCAGAGCTTGCGATAGCGGGCGAACACTTCCTTGATGTTCTTCTCGCTCTCACCAACCCACTTGTCGCGCAATCCGGCAATATCGACTCGCATGAGGTCGCGACCCGTCTGGCGGGCTATCTGCAGCACGGTCTCGGTCTTGCCAGTTCCTGGAGCACCATAGAACAGGCAGGCAAAGCCTTTGCGCATGCCTTGCTCCTCGAGTCGCTGCTGGACGGCGGGAAGACTCTCGGTGCTGAGCAGGCTGGTGAGGCGGTCTATCTGTTCCTGGTCTGCGGCATTGAAGAACAGCGACTTCTCCTTGATGGTCTGGTGGTTCTTTAGCAAACGGGTGTAGTCCTGCTGCATGCGTCTGCACTTGGAATGGCTGGGGGTGTAGCCGGAGAGCAGTCTGTCCTTGGCCTTGCGTGTGAGCATATACCGTTCGTTGTTGATTTGTCCGTTGACGCACTTGTGCTCGATATACCCGTTTACCATCAGCGGATGGGTGCCGCTTCTGAG
>AUXO015374910.1_pt1 | contig 10488 bp, 9 predicted proteins | sample 768731 | NCBI WGS metagenome assembly AUXO01 (sample SAMN02715735, study PRJNA202380) | gut metagenome | biome: sheep rumen | host: Ovis aries | place: New Zealand: Palmerston North | reverse complement strand
TCATCATATTTGTTTTCTCTGTGTATATGATATAATTTCATAACTTAAACTCACTCCTATTATTTCCCTTTTGTATCGGGTATTATAACATAAAAGTAAAAATCCTACCAATTATTTATGGTAGGATTCATTATTTAATATTTTGAATGATCTATATATTTGTTCTAAAAGTAAACATCTAAATACTCCATGAGGATATGTATTTTTTCCAAATGATAATCTATAGTTAGATTTTTCTAATACTCTAGGATCAATACCATCAGATCCACCTATTATAAATGTAATTGATGGATAGTTTATAAATGTCTTATCAATTAACTCTGCTAACTCTGGAGATGATAAATTCTTTCCACCTATTTCCATGGTTACAACAAAATCTTTATTGTTTAAAAACTTTAGTATTAAATCACCTTCAGATTTAATATTAGAATCTTTAAGCTCAATAACATTTACTTTATGATATTTAGTTAATCTAGTTAAATAATCATCAGCCATTTGAACCAAATATTTATCTTTTAATTTTCCAACACATATTATATTTATCATTAAATCTTAATATCTACTCTTTCTCTTTGTTTTGCTATTACAAAGTTTTTAAAATCAACATCGTTTTCTTTTAAAACTTCTTTTACTTCTCTTAATGCTACATCTGGATCATTATTTTCTTTAGATAAATGGGCTAATGCTATTTTTTTAGTATCAGGTCCAATTAACTTAGATAAATAAAATCCACTTTGTGCATTTGATAAGTGTCCTTTATCTGATAATATTCTTGTTTTTAACCATTGAGGATATCTTCCGTGCATAAGTAATTCTACATTATGATTAGATTCAAAAACATAAGCTGTGTGATTATATAGTTTTTTAAATAATCTTTGATTTATATAACCTGTATCAGTTATATATACAAATGATTTATCATCTTCTTTAATAATATATCCTCGACTAGCTGGTGCATCATGACTTGTATGAAACATTTCTATCTTAGTTCCATCAAAATCAAAATCACTAAACTTATATTCAATATTATCATAATCTTCAACATAATTAATTTCAGGAATCATCTCTTCATCTATAAATAATAAAGGGTGATTCTTATTTAAAAATACCTTTAAAGCCCCTGTGTGATCAGAATGGGTATGAGTTATTAATATATAATCGATTTGATCTGGAGTAACATCTACTTCTTCCATCTTCTCTTTTAAATATTTATAATTCATACCAGCATCTATCAATAATTTTTTATTTTTAGTTTGTATTAAAACTGAATTTCCTTCTGAACCACTGGCTAGAATAGAAACTAGCATCTAAACGCCTCCACACATGGATCTAAAGAAGTTCCACTTGGAGTATCAATTTGGAAATGTAAGTGTGTTCCTGTTGAAGATCCTGAGTTACCCATGTAACCGATGTGTTGTCCTTGAGATACACTTTGTCCTACACTTACGAGTACTTGGTTCGTTAAGTGACCATATATAATAGTATATCCTTTTGGAGATAATACTTTAACTGAATTACCAAATCCACTACCACATGAAGATCCATAGTATCCTCTAGATGGACATGATCTATTAACTTCAATTACTGTACCTGATGTAGATGCATATATTGGTGAACCAAATCCTGTACCAGATACATCTATACCATTGTGGTGTTTACCCCAACGCCACTTAAATGTTGAAGTAATAATGAATGGTGATGCAGTTGGCCAATAGTAATCAGCAGTACCAATTTCATTACTATAATGATAATTTCCTGCGGAATATCCTTTAGTACCTCTTGTAATAACTTCATTAATAACTGGAGTAATTACTTCTTTATTTGTGATAACTAAGGAATTAATTTCACCATTAATATATTTAATCTCTTGTGTAATCTTCGTTTTACCATTTTGACCTGCAGTTGTAGTTTCTTTATAAGATGCATATCTTGTATCATCATCTACATATGTAGTTGTATATGCAATATCTACAGTTTCAATAACTCTCTTATTATAAGTAACAGATACTAATGGATTAATTAATCCTACATTAATCTCTTGTCCAACAATAAGTAAATCATCATTACTTATTTGAGGATTTGCTACTAATAATTCCAAGATATTTAAGTTATTATTATCTGCTATTGTTTGTAAGTCTTCATTCTCTTGAACATATACTGTTCTTTGTTTTTCAGTTGTTCCAAATAATAAATACATTGATAATTCATTTGCATTAGTAAATATTGTATCTTTTGTTGATACATAGTCTTCTTTAATAGTAATAGATTCAGCAAAATAAACTGAAGTTAGTATTTCACCAACATCAATGATTTCAGATTGAGTTTGAGATTCATATGCTTCTAGTTCAGTTTCACCAATGAATGCTATTGCTGTATTATATAAAGCTTCTTTTACTATATCTTTATCTAATGTATATATCTTTAATTGAGATATACCTTTATCTAAGATAACTGATGAAGATTGATCATTATAATTAATTGTTACTGTATAACCTTTAATAGTAAATGGTTCTTCATCTTTAACATCTTCATATATCTTTTCTTCTGAAACAATATCATCATTGTAAGTATATACCTTATTAATGCTTAAACCATTAGGAGGATATACTTTATCAACCCCATATTCCTCTTTAATCATAGCTTGTTCAGTATCTATCATTTCTAAAAGATTAGATTTGGATTTAATTAATCCCATCTTTTCTCCGTTTAGATATACTTGATAAGCTTCTTTTGGATCACCAAGTTTTCTTGTATCCATACCTATAAAGAATAATAAAATAACTAAAGTACATGTAAATAGACCACTAATTATTTTATCTTTCATATAATCACCTAATTTTCTTCGTTATTATTATCGTTTCTCTTATCATAATTACGGAATTTACTTATATTTCTTTCAAAAACTAGTTTAATGTTAGCAGTAGAACCTTGTCTATGTTTAGCTACAATTAATTCTGAAAGAGAAATACTACTAGTTTCAGTTTCTGTCTTTTTATTGTAGTAGTCATCTCTATATAAGAATGAAACAATATCAGCATCTTGTTCTATTGAACCAGATTCTCTTAAGTCTGATAACATAGGTCTCTTATCTTCTCTTCCTTCAACTTGTCTTGAAAGTTGGGCAAGAGCTATAACTGGAATTTCTAATTCCATTGCCATTGTTTTTAAACTTCTTGAGATATCAGATACCTCTTGTTGTCTATTAGAACCATATCCAGGACCACCTGAAATTAATTGTAAGTAGTCGATGATTACTAATCCTAAATTATGTTGTTCAGCTAATCTTCTACATTTAGCTCTAATTTCACTTATAGTGATATTAGTAGCATCTTCGAAATAAATTGGTGCAGAACTTAAAACACTAGCGGCTTCATTAACTTTCTTCCAGTCATCATTATTTAACTGACCAGTTCTTAACTTGTTAGCTTCGATTGCTCCTTCAGCAGCAAACATACGAGTCATTAATTGGTCAGCACCCATTTCTAAGTTGAATAATCCAACACTTTTACCACTTGATAAAGCTGCATGTACAGCTAAATTAAGTGCAAAAGCAGTCTTACCCATGGCAGGACGGGCTGCAATAATAATTAATTGGTTAGGTTGTAATCCACCAGTTAATTTATCAAAATCAACAAATCCAGTTGCAATACCAGTTACATCTGAACCATTCTTAGATAAATCTTCTAGTTTTTTAACTGCATCTTGTACAACGTCAGATGCTAATTTAAAATCCCCTGCTTTTCTTTGCTTAGTAATAGAGAAAATTTGTTTTTCAGCTGCATCAATTGCATCAGCAGTACCAAATTCTTCTTTTCTAGCAACATTTTCTATATTTTCACAAGCTTTAATTAAGTTTCTTCTTAAAGCTTTATCTTTTACAATGTCGATATAGGCATCTACATTTGAAGCAGATACAACAGATTGAATTACTTCACCTAAATAAGGAACACCACCTATTTCACTAATAGGAGTACTTTTTTCAATTTCATTCTTTAATGTTACTGCATCAATAACCTTATTATCTTTTTGTAAATCACTAACAGCTTTAAAGATTACAGCATTGTTCTTATCATAAAACATATCTTCAGTTAGAGTATTACATACTTTTTCCAAAGCTTGTTTAGACATGATAGCACAACCAAGTACATTCTTTTCAGCTTCTATATTCTTTGGATCTCCCAAAACCTCTGTTGTTCTTGCCATAATTATCCCCCTATTTGACGTTTACTTTTACTTTTGCTACAACTCCTTTATATAAATTAACATTTACTTCATGGAATCCTAATGTATCGATAGTATGATCACATTCAATCTTTTTCTTATCGACATCAAATCCTTTTTTCTTAAGTTCATCTGCAATATGCTTTGTAGAAATTGTACCAAACATCTTACCGTCTTTTCCTGATTTTGCATTAAATGTAATTGTTACTTTCTCAAGTTCCTTAGCTACTTCCTTGAATGAATCAACAGTTGCTTTTTCATCTTTTGCTCTTTTCTTCATTGTTAATTCGTACTTATTCTTGTTTTCACTATTATATGGAATAGCAAGACCTTGTTTGATTAGAAAATTATTAGCATATCCATCTGATACGTTAATAATCTCATCTTTTTTTCCTTGTTTCTTAACATCTTGTAGTAAAATAACTTTCATTTTTATCACCCACCAGTTCTATTACATTATATCAAAGATAAATATTAAATGCATCAAATATAAGGTTATTTATCTAACTGATTATAACGAAAAATCAATATTTTTTTGTTAATATATACTATTAGCATCAATTATTTGTGTATAACTTTACAATTATAAACTTTATTTAACATTTTTATAATTATTAATACGATATAATGTTATTAAGGAGAAGTTTATATGAATAAAATTGTTTTTAATGTTAGAAATAATAAAATTCATTGTAATTTGTCTTATCAAAATAAAAGTAAGACTCTTTTTTCACGTCATTCTATAGAACTTCTAAGAGAATTAGAAAGACAACTATCCAGAGATGATTATAATATAAGGGTTCATAAAGATGCTGTTGTACTTAATTGTGATGATGAAATAATTCAATTTAATAATTATTGGGATATAAAGAATATAATTGCTGAATATATACCAACTATAGCTGATGATATTGATTACGAAATTAGTATTCAAACAAGAAAAAAAGTTATTAATATAAGAAAATCAACTTTGAAAGCAAGTCTATTTGCTGCTACTCTTGCTTTAGGTATAATGAGTAATAGTTTTAATATAGTTGATAATATATCTATACTTGATGATAAAGGACCTATTCCATATGAATATGGTACTGAGCCAATTGAAATGCCATTAATTAATACTGATTATAATTTATATGTTAATCAATCTACAGTAGAATCTGTTCCAAAAGAAGGTACTATTAATTTATCAGAAGAAGCTCCTATAGATATAACTGAAATAGATGATACTGCTAACACTGATGAAGCAGATCAAATATATAATATTGATATAGATTGTCCAGAACGTTCTAATGATACTGGTATAGTTTCTATTCAAAATAATTATAGAGAATATGCTGAAAGAATCGGCTCTAAATGGGGAGTTTCTCCTAACTTAGTTCTTGCAATATTAACTCAAGAAACTCATGGACAAGAAACTAACTTAATGCAAATAAACTTTGATACTAAAAAGGATGAAGTATATACTGTTTATAATTTTCAAACTAATGAATATTGCAAATATGTATTAACAGATAATCCAAATAAATATAGTTCTGATATAACAACTATTACAAGACAGGATTTAACTAATCCATTTACTAATATGTCTGTAGCAATAATTTATTATCGTTCTGTATTAAATTCATATGCAAAAAATAATCCTATTGCCGCTATTGAACTATATAATAAAGGACCTGGAAACTTTGATATGATTATGCAAACTGCAACATATAAAACAGGATTATCTAGAGATCAATTATTAGACAATATAGAGAATCCTATTTATCTTGATTATTCATATGCATGTAATGCTGGAGATTCAAATTATGTAGCTAATGTATTACAATATTTAGATGGTGATATGACTATTTCATATGTTGATGAAAACAATAATATAAGTGAAACGAAATGTGTTATTAATAAAACTAAAAAAGAGGAACTAGTTCGTTAGTTCCTCTTTTATTATTCCCATTTGAAGTTTTCTACTTCTTCTATTTCTTTTCCTGTACTTCTTATTAAATCATGATGTTCTTTTAATTTATTAATACAATAATTCTTTAATTCAACATTTTCATTACCAAGAAGTCTTACAGAATCTATAACTAAATGATATCTATCAATGTAATTAACTACTCTCATATCAAATGGAGTTGTAATACATCCTTCTTCTTCATATCCATGTATAACATCATAGTCTCTATCTCTATCATATGTTAATTCTCTAATAACATTTGGATATCCATGGAAGTTGAATATTGTTGGTACTCCTCTTAAGAATAATGAATCATATTCTTCATCAGATAATGTTTCTAGTTTAATTAGATCAACTACATTTATTACTCTAACACGAATATTATTCTTTCTTAATATTTGTGCTGCAGCTAAAACTTCAAGTGTTGGAGTATCTCCTGCACAAGCTAATATAATTTGTGGATTTTCATCACTAGCAAATTCCCAGATACCAATTCCTTTTTCACAATGTTTGATAGTTTCTTCTTTAGATAACCATTGTGGTCTTGGATGTTTAGAAGCAATAATAACATTTATCTTATTTCTAGATTTTAAACTCTTATCCATATAATAAACTAATGAATTAGTATCATATGGAAGATAAATATTTGTTACTTCTCTCTTCTTACATAATACATGGTTTATTAAACCTGGATCTTGGTGTGTATAACCATTATGATCTTGTTGCCAAATATGACTTGTTTCAATGATATTTAATGACGAAATATCTTTTCTCCAAGGAATTTCATTACACATCTTTAACCATTTAGCAAATATACCAATCATAGAATCTATTACTCTGGCAAATGATTCATATGAATCAATTATTCCGTGTCTACCAGTTAATAGATATGCTTCTAGAGCTCCTTCAGCTAAATGTTCAGATAGATATGCATCTAATACTCTTCCATATCTAGCTATATTTTCATCTTTTTCACCTATATTTAATAACCATTGTCTCTTAGTTGCTTCAAATACATGATTTAATCTATTTGATGCAGCTTCGTCTGGTCCAAATATACGGAAATTATGATTCATTTCATTTAAGTTAATTACATCTCTTAAATATTTACCTAATTCCATCATATCTTGTGCTTCAATATCACCATGGTGTGCATCTAACATATAGTTTTCTATATTAGGTAATCTTAAATCTTTTAGTAATAATCCACCATTTGTAACTGGATTAGCACTCATTCTTCTATTACCTTTTGGTAAGAATGATTTAACTTCATCTTTAATACTTCCATCTTCATTAAAGATTTCTTCTGGATGATATGATTTCATCCAATTTTCTAATCTCTCAAGATTTTCCATATTATCTTTATCTACTGCAAGTGGTACTTGATGAGCTTTAAAGCTTCCTTCTACTTCAGTTGGTCCTGTCCAACCTTTTGGAGTTCTTAAAACTATCATTGGCCATTTAACATTTGTTACATTTTCAGTTTCTCTTGCATTCTTTTTAATCTTAATAATGTCAGAGATTACTTTATCCATGACTTCAGCCATCTTTTCTTGCATTTCATCAATGTCTGAGCCTTCAACAAAGTAAGGAATCCATCCAAATCCTTTAAATAAACTAGTTATATCATCATGACTAATACGTGATAAAACAGTTGGATTAGATATTTTAAATCCATTTAAATGTAGAATTGGTAATACTACACCATCAGTAACTGGATTAATGAATTTATTAACATTCCATGAAGTAGCAAGTGGTCCTGTTTCTGCTTCACCATCACCTACAATTGTTGCACATATTAAATCAGGATTATCTAGTACTGCTCCTAAAGCATGAGCTAAAGAATAACCTAATTCTCCGCCTTCATGAATTGATCCTGGAGTTTCTGGTGCAACGTGTGATGAAATACCACCTGGGAATGAGAATTGTTTAAATAATTTCTTCATTCCTTCTTCATCTTGGGTAATTGATGGATATACTTCAGTATATGTACCATCCATATAACCATTTGTAACAGCAGTTTGACCACCATGACCTGGTCCAACAATATACATCATATTTAAATCATACTTAGTTATAACTCTATTAAGATGAGTAAATACGAAGTTTTGTCCTGGAATAGTTCCCCAGTGTCCAACTAGTCTAGGTTTAACATCTGATAATTCTAATTTTCTTTTTAAAAGAGGATTATCTAATAGATATAGTTGTCCTACTGCTAAATAATTTGTTGCATTAAAATATAAATTTAATTGTTTGTGTTCTTCATTTGTTAAATAGTTTTTCACACTAATCACCCTTTATTATCATAATTATAACATTAAATAAAAAAAATAATAATCTTACGACTATTATTTTACATCTGAATTACTAAAAAAATATTCTTGGCTCTTTGCTCTTAAAGATAAATCAGCAAAGTCACCTTTAATATATTGTGGATAAGCTGCGCATGCTATCATAGTAGCATTATCGGTACAGTATTTTAATGGTGGAATAGAAATCTTAATATTCTCTTTTTCACACATCTTTGTTAATTCTTCTCTTAAGTAACTATTTGCTGATACACCACCTGCAACAATTACTTCTTTAAATTCATTTTGATATTTATGTAATGCTAGTTGAGTCTTTCTTACTACTTCATCAACAGCAACATCTTGGAATGATCTAGCTAAATCATATTTTCTAACTTCATTTCCTCTTTGTTCTTCGTTATGACTTAAATTAATAACTGCTGATTTTAAACCACTGAAAGAAAAATCTAATGAATCGTCATTCATTGGTTTAGGTAATTCATAAGTGTGTTCACCTTTTAAAGCATACTTTTCAACATTAGGTCCACCTGGATAAGGTAAATCTAATACTCTAGCTACTTTATCATAGCATTCACCAATAGCATCATCTTTTGTAGTACCAAGTACTTCAAATTCATAATCTCCTGTCATTCTAACAAGTTCTGTATGTCCTCCACTTACTACTAAAGCTAGTAATGGAAATTCTATTCTATCTACTAAGTTATTAGCATAAATATGTCCTGCAATATGATGAGTTGCAATTAATGGCTTATCATATACAAGTGATAAAACTTTAGCAAATTCAACACCAACTAATAATCCACCTAAAAGACCTGGTGCATAAGTTACTGCTATTGCATCTACTTGATCAACTGTCATATTTGCTTTTTTAAGTACATCTTCTAATACCATTGTAATGTTTTCAGTATGCATACGTGATGCTATTTCTGGTACTACACCACCATATAATGCATGAGTATCCATTTGAGTTAAAACAGTTGTAGCTATTTCATCGTAACCATTTCTAACTATTGAAATACTTGTTTCATCACAACTAGATTCTATACCTAATATATATACATCTTTTTTAGTTAGCATTTTCCTTCCTTCTTTCCATTATGATTGCATCTTCTTCACCATAATATTTTTGTCTTCTATAGATTTCTTTAAATCCATATTTTTCGTATAAATGAATTGCTCTAGAATTGTTTTCTCTAACTTCTAACATGATTTTTTCATATTCTTCATTATTAATAACAAATTCTAGTAATTGTTTTCCTATTCCTTTGTTTTGTTCTAATTCTAATACAATAATGTTTATTAAATCCATGATTTCAAAATGAGAATCAACATGAATAAAACCTTTAATACCTTCATTATCTTCATATACATATACTCTTGAATATGTAGTGTTTAAAGTTTCATCCATTTTATATAGATAAGCAAAATTATCATGTAATTGTTTTCCTATTTCATTAATTGCATCTACATCTCTATAATTAGCTCTTCTTATCATTTTTTAAAGCCTCGATAACCTTTATATATATAGGATTAACTTTATGAGCAATTGTAGTTTCTTTAGTTTTAAATAATTCATATAATTTAGAATAATCAATTGTATTTTCAATTAAATTATCTTTTAAATTATTGTTAGTTACATATTCTTCAAACTCAGAATTAGATTTATAGAAATAATCTTCTTTAATATTATTATTTGTATCAAATAAAGCTCCAAAACAGCCTTTTAAATCGTTTATAACGACTAATTTATCTTTTTCTGAATTGTTGCTTACTGCAAACATTTCTAAGCTTGTAATAGTCTTAATTGGAATATTAAGAGTATATGCTAAAGTCTTAGCAATAGTTACTCCTAATCTTACTCCTGTGAATGATCCAGGGCCATTTACACATAAAATTTCAGATAAATCATGAACATTAATATTATTAGAATCTAATAATTCTTTTAGTAATGGCATAATATAATCTGAATGATGCATAGTTGATTCTTTTTCTCTAGAATCTAATAAT
>AUXO013619979.1_pt1 | contig 10488 bp, 4 predicted proteins | sample 768731 | NCBI WGS metagenome assembly AUXO01 (sample SAMN02715735, study PRJNA202380) | gut metagenome | biome: sheep rumen | host: Ovis aries | place: New Zealand: Palmerston North | reverse complement strand
AATAATTTCGTCATCATCTGCCGTGAAAACACTGGCATAATATTTGCTTTCAGGTAACCATTTGGAATCTCCACCAACATCATGCTGGTAAATACGGGTATACTGGTCGTTGTCAATAATGTAACAGACACTTTCCTTGTCAGCAAGTGAAGGGTCATAATAGGACAGGTAGAAGTATCCTTCATCTCCCCATTGAGTTCCCCAACTGTTTTTAATTATCCATGCACCATCGCCTTCAGGAGTTTTAAGGAAATTATACCTGGAATAATTGTCATCCCATCCAACGATACAAACCCTATGGGTTGAATCCTTTGTATCATAACAATATTGTGCAGAACTTGATTTGTTGAAATATTTGCTTGTATCGAAATTTGCACAATGACTGACTGCTACAGCACCATACTTGATTAAGGCACTTTTTATTAAATCCCTGTCCGCAGCATTTTTTATTGGAGGAAGAATGACCACGTTTTGAATATGAATATCATCAGGAGTTATGTACAATGAAGATATCTTACCCAGTTCGTCATAACCATCAAACTCATCAGGGAAAACTCCAAGCCAATCGATTAAATACCCAACAGAGGTATATGGATTTCCTCCTTCCTTAATGGTGTCCACACCATATTTTGAATACATAAGCATTGAATTTTGCATATTGTTAACAGATAAGGAATAGGTAGTATTTGTATATCTAAGCAGTGATGATTCCAGTGCTGCCATGTTTCCAAATGCCCAGCAGGATCCCATGAATCCCTGATCTTTAACCGGAGTAACCCATCCATATTTTCTTAAATCAAATGCCTCAGGCATCTTATCAAATGATAATGTGTTGTTGATTATTGAAATTGCCTTTACCCTATTTTCAAAATTATAGAAGTTATTGGTATTGTTGAATGATTTGACATCAGATGTGTAATCATTATCAGAGTCCTCTTCAACTTCTCCATATACAGTGCATATGCTTATTCCATCAGATGGATTGTTAAAGTAATTTTTAGTTAAGCTTAAAGTAGTATCATATCCATAAATTGATAATCCCTCAGAAGCGCTATTGTTTACAAACTTATTTGATTCAAGGAATATTTCGCTCTGATCAAAGTAACATGCACCACCATATGATACATCATCCATCAGACTGTTGGAATTGAATTTGGAATTAAAGATATTTACATTTGTATAACTTGTATAAATTGCACCACCATCATAACTTGCATGGTTGGATGTGAAATTTGTATTGTTAATATTCAGATTACCGTCCAACTGTAGGATAGCTCCTCCAAAATCGGAAAAACAATTATTGAATGATGTGTTATTAATGTTCACATCACTTCTGAAAACAGAACCGTCTCCAAATGAATCCGTGAAAATAGCACCAGCATTGTTTTGACTGGTAACATTGTCAAATTCGCAGTTATTGATTGTTAAATCTTCAATAACTTTTGCTCCAATAGCACCCGCAGTTTTATATGCATAAAGGTTTTTGAATTTGGTATTGCTGATTTTCAATTTTCCATCATTTCTTAAAAATATTGCTGCCGCATATTTTGAAGTAGTGTTCAGGAAATTGGAATTATCAACAGTTAATCTTGAGTTTTCCAAAAAGATTTGACCCTTAATGATGTTATCGCTGCTGCTAGTAAATGTGGAATTTGCAACTTTGACAGTGGAACTGATGGATGTGATTGAAGCACCGTTATCCCCACTGTTGTCAATGAAATTACAGTTATTAACATTTAACGAGGTGTTATAGGAATAAACAGCCCCTCCATAATATGTTCTGTTGTCGCCGGTACAATTAATGAATGTAACATTGTTTAATGTTAATCCTGAGGTTACTCTAATTGCTGAACCATTGCCGTAAAAAGCATTTTTAATAACTAAATTGTTTATTTCAACTTTTTTTCCACTTATATCAAATGCTCTGGCCTGATTGTTACAGTCAATCACATGATTGTTACCGTTAATCACGAAATTATTCTTGGTTATATTAATTCCACCAGAATAATTCTTGTCAACTTCCTCATTGAACTTATAATCATTTTCAAATGTAAAACTTGTTTTTTCAGCCGCAATTTTCGTGTGAAGATCAGTGTATGACGAGTCCTCAATATCTTGCAGACTATCATAATCTTCACTCGCGTTTAAATCATTAGCAGATATTGTAGTGATAGAAATTAAAAAAATTACGACGATACAAAAATACAATATATATTTTTTATGTTTCATAGTAATCATCTAAAATATCATATGATATGTGTATATTTAATAAAATATTTAAATTTATTTAAAAATAGACCTAGAAAAAAAATAATGTAAAACCTTTTTTTAATATTAACCTTCCAAAAACTATGTTTTATTATAAACTTGTTAAAGTCAATATACATGTAAGTATACAAAAAAAGCAAATTTAATAAAAAAATCCTTCTGTAAAAAAATCAGAGAAAAATTATGATTATCACCTCCACAGGAATATCATCACAGGAAGAAAAGAGAATTAACCTAAATTTGGATATAAAATTCATAAAAAAGTAAAAAAAGAGTATTATTCTATAAACATGCTTTCTTCAAAGAGAGTATTGTTGTCTTTATCGGTAAATTCTACTTTTATGCAATGTTATCCTGAAACTTTCAATAATTTCAATAGTTAAATGTTCTGTTATGAATCTACTATTGAAATTGTCCCTATTGAGTTAGATTACTTAAAATTACTTACAATGAAAATTATTAAGACTTAGTATTTACATTGGGTTAAATTATAGTGATTATATTATTCACTAAAAAAAAATAGAATATTTTATAATAAGAGAAGCATATTCCAAGACAAATAATTAATCAACAACTTCTTAAATTATGACCAAATATATTATCCATATCTATTCCAGATTATATCTAAAGATAATATCATTTAACAGACATTATTATAAATCTAACCCATTTTTAATACAGGCATAAACATTTTACACATTATATTATTATTTTCACGTAATTTATAGACAAAATCTTTAATTTCAATCCATACTAAAAGATCAATATCCATTGAAACTCCAGCACTAATATTGCTAAATAAAGTTCGTTAAAGATTAAACTTAACGAATAAAAATTGACTTAAAAGGATTGTTTATTTCCATTTCCATTGTTTTAGGTTCGTTAATTAGGCTTTTCAATGTGCCAAAAACATTCCCTTCTATTCATTTAATCACCACTTTTTTAACTAATAATATATTACATCAATGTATTATTTAAATGTATAGTGTATAAATATATACATTAAAGTATAATTTACATTATATAAAAAAAAGATTATCATCAAAAAAACACAATCATTATTTCAGCACCCATACAAAAAATTGATTAAAATTAGCAAATGATCTGAAAAAAAATAGTTAAGATATTAAAGTGTAAAAAATAATTCATTGAATGTTTAAATATAAAAAAAATAGAAAAAAGGGGGATTTTAGTATATAGTTATGTTTTGTTCATAGCTTTGTGTGTTGTTTCCAACTGTAAACTCTACTTTAAGCTCATGATTACCAAGTAAGCTCTCAATTATTTCGAAAATAATTGTAGATATATCATCACCGACTGTAGCATTGAAAACTACTTTACCATCAAGATAAACAACTAAATGTCCTTTTGTAAAGTTTTGGCCAAATATGTCATTTAATGTTTGGATAGTAAAGTATCTTCCTTCATATACAACTTTATCATTAACTGATACCTTGTATGATTTGTGTAAAGTTTTAGAATTTTTAACTTCTTTTACATTGGAAACCTTTTTAACATTGTAGTTGTATGTTTTAACAGGTTTTTCATTATCTGAAGGTATGGTTATTGTAATGTTTTCTTCTTCACCATTAACTGGGTTTATCACTGTAACAGTGTTTTTTCCTCCAGGTAAATTCAACATAAATGTTGCTACTCCATCTTCATCTGTTGTTGCAAGATATTCATAACCGTTAACTCTGATAATTACATTTGCATTTGATAGTGGATTAGCCTCTTCGTCAAAGTATTGGACTTGAACAATATTCTGTGAATATTCTATTACCATGGATGAATTATCAGGTATTGTGTATACTTTCACACAGACAACTGCTCCACTTTTAGAAATATCCTCATTAACAGTACCTTCCGGTCCGATAAATGATACTCCTTCTTGGTAGTATTGTCTTGTATTATTTGATATTGGAATGTTTCTACCAGTAGAGATTTGTGCGACGAATGTATCGTTTTCATTGACTGCCACATATTTGTTTAATGATATAGTATCATAACCAGGATATTTGGATACTCCAGTCTGAGTATGTACTAATATGTCATTAACAAATATTTCTATTTTGTAGTTTACTCCAGTATCATTAAAGTAGGTTCCGACAGCTGCTATGAGGTCTCTTCCAATACTTTTAAACTTATTAGCGTAGCTTGTATCTTGAGTATATTCATTGAATTCTACATTTGATATGATATCATACTGATAGTTTTTCTCATAATCATGATTATTATCAATAATGAAAGCTACAGGTAATTTTGATGTTCCAAAAGCAGTATCATAATATGACACATAATAGTATCCTTCATCTGCCCATTCAGATCCCCAGCTGTTTTTAATTATCCATGCACCATCACCAGGCGGTGTTGTTACAAAGTTAGATCTTGAGAATGAATCGTTCCATCCGACAAGTGTTACTGAGTGATCAGTTCCTAAACCAAATGTTTCATTATAGTAATATGCGGCATTTGTATCCTCATTGAAAGTTGAATCTTCTTTTGAAGCTCCATGAACACTTACTCCGAGAGCACCATATTTTACAAGAGCATCCTTAAATTTCTGATTATCTGTAAGATTTTGACGTGGCTCCAAGAGTACTATCCTATGAATATGATATTTGGTTCCGTTATCATATATTGGACTGATTTTTCCAAGTTCATCATATGTGTTGTCATCAGATGTTGTTACACCTAACCAACTTAGCATATATGATGTACCAACTGTTCTGTAAGATCCTTCATAAGTATCTTCCATTCCGAACATATAATAGGTTAATCCTGAATCTTGAATGTTTGATTCCGAAATATCAAGCAAAGCTGTTTTATTTGATGCTTTTAGGTATGCTGATTCAAGTGCACCTGTTACACCAAATGCCCAGCAAGCACCCATATCTCCCTGATCTTTTACTGGAGTTACAAGGCCATAATCTCTTAAATCAAAGGAAGTTGCATTAGCTAATGATTCATCAAGATATATTGGACTGTAATTAATTTGACTTCCTGATGATTGGTATACATAAACATAATCTGTTTCATTGAAAGAATTTTTTCCAAGGAATGTGTTGTTTTTAAGTACAGAGTCTTCTTCATCAAACATTGATGATATGTTACCTGCAAAGTATGAGTTTGAAATATCATATTCTGAATCGTAAAGATAAAGATCTGTTCCTTCCAAAGCAGTATTACCTTTGAATGTGGAGCTATCAATAGTTAACTCTCCATTATCGAAGTAGATTGCTCCTCCCTTATTGTAATCTTCAAATTCTTCTTCAACAGAATTGTCTTCAAAGGTAGAATTTATTACAGTAAGTATAGCAGATGATGCATAAACTGCTCCACCATTAATGATAGCAAAATTGTCAGTTAAAGTAGAATTTATAATCATTAAACCTCCACCTAAATGTAAAATTGCTCCACCAAATAGTGAACCACATCCATCAAATGTAGTGCTGTTTACTAATACTTTACCATCTTTAACTCCACTCATACCATTTATGTCAGCGTATAAAGCTCCAGCGTTCTTAATTGATGTAACATTGATGAATTTACAGTTATCAATTACTACAACTTCATCAGTATCCTTCACTGCTATTGCTCCAGCAGTTTCTTCAGCATTCAAATTAATAAAAGTACAGTTTGAAACAAGAAGTGTACTGTTTGAGTCGTAAATGGCCGTTGAATACTTGGATTTCATATTAGCAAATGTAGTGTTAGCTACGATAGCTTCAGAATCAGATATGTACACACTACCCCATACTTGCTTGTGGTTTAAGTTAAATGTTGCATTATTTAAGACGAGACTACTTCCAGATAATGCGGACACCGCAGAACCCCAATCATCTTTAAGGTTTGTGAAAGTATCAAAATTACTTTTATATGAACTTCCAAATGATACAACAGCACTGGAATTCTCTACATCATTGTTTATGAAATTAACATGATTAGTAGTTATATCTGAACCACTAGCCCTAATTGCACATCCTTTAGTGTTTCTAATATTTAAATTATTAATAACTACTGTAGAGTTGTATGCACTAAATAAACGACTTAAACTATTCAGATTAATGGTATAGTTATTTCCTTCAATGAATATATCAGAATTATTAAGTACAATTCCATCAGACACATATCCTGAATCAGGTCCAACAGTTAGCTCATAATTACGTTTTAAGCTTATATTACAATCATTTTCAACCAAATCATTCCTGAAATCATAAAGAGTACCAGTTTCAATGTTAGTGTTTTGCGTAGTTGTATCCTCAACATCCATACTTTCAGAAACATCGGCATTATCATCTGTTGTTTCTGTTGTATTGTCTGCAGCACATACTATAGAAGTAGATAATAAACATACAAAAATAAGACTTATAAACACATAAAGTATTTTCCGTTTCACTTTTTCACCTCCGTTTACCTATATAAAAGGTTATGTTTTAAATAATATTTAAATTATTTTAAGTTTAAAGTAAAATATGAAATTTTTTAAAAAAATTACCCTATAAACTTAACTATATCCAAAAATCAAAAGATATTTTCTTTTCTTAAATAAAATAACGAAAATATTTAAAACTTTTCATAAAAATAAAAAAGAATAGTTAAATTAAAATAAAATATATCTTATTCTTTAATTTATTTGAAATAATCACTTTACAATAGAAGTTATTCATATAAATAAATAACATTAAACTTTAATACTTTAAATAAAACTTTTAATGAATATTTCTAAAAGCCCAAATAACAAGTATTTAATACCAGAAAACGTGATTATACGGGTTATGGATAAGTCTGGCAGATTTTTTTCAAATGTTTACAAAGAAGTAGAATTAATATAATAAAAAGTTTTTATTGAAAAATGTTACAAAACCTCTTATATTTTAATTAACAATCAAATAAGAAATAATAGTTATTTAACTCTTTTTTTATAAAATATTTATATTTTTAAGTACAGATATATAGTCATATTAAGTTTTTATAGGTCTTTATATGTCAGAATTAATTGAGTTTAAAAATGTTGTAAAAGAGTATGAAAATGGAAATCAAATTATTAGAGTGGCTAATAATCTAAATTTCACTATTGACAAGGGAGAACTTGTTGTAATCCTGGGACCTTCAGGTAGTGGTAAATCAACATTACTTAACCTTTTAGGAGGACTTGACAAGGTTACAAGCGGAGACATCATAGTTGACGGTGAAAAAATTTCCAGTTTTTCAGATAAACAGCTCACACATTATCGTGCAAAAGATATAGGATTTATATTTCAGTTTTACAATTTAATACCTAACCTTACAGCCTGTGAAAATATTGAAATCATGAATGATATTTCTGATGAAAAGATTGACGGCAAAAAGGTTTTAGATCAGGTAGGCTTGTCTCAACATGTTGACAAGTTTCCATCAGAACTTTCTGGTGGTGAACAACAAAGAGTATCCATTGCAAGGGCAATAGCTAAAAAGCCTGCCATGCTTTTATGTGATGAGCCTACAGGTGCACTTGACTCCAATACTGGAGAAACAATTCTTGGATTGCTTGTGGACTTATGTAAAAGTGAAAATACGACGGTTGTTATTGTAACGCACAATGATGAGTTTGCTAAGATTGCAGATAAAGTTATTCATATTAAGAATGGTAGTATTGATAACATAGAAGTAAATGAAAATCCATTGGGTATGGATTCTATTAACTGGTGATTTTATGTTATTTAAGAAATTGTTACGTGATTTTAAGGAAAATAGAAGACAATTCACTGCCATATTTTTAATGTCTTTTATTACCTTGCTTGCATTTTCAGGTATTGGTTCGGAAGTTCAGGGACTTCATGATAATCTTGATGACTATTATAATCAAACCAATATGGCCGATGCCTATGCATTAGGAAGTAATTTTAATGATAGTCTGGTGAAGGATTTTCAGGACATGAATTCAACAAAGGACGTTGAAAGGCAGTTTGTTGTTAAGTCAACTGCAAAGTTGGATAATAATCCTGCTGTGACCCTGCATTTTTTAGAGAAGAATACCATTTCCACGTATTATCCTGTTGAAGGGGATGACATTGATTTAAATGATGGAGATTCCATCTGGTTGGATGCAAGGTTTGCACAAGAGAAGAATTTAAGTGTTGGAGATAAGATTAGCTTAGAGTTAAATGGCATAACCCTAAACAAGACAATTCGTGGTCTTGGTTATTCACCAGATTACGTTTACGAAGAACCTGATAACGGATTAATATCTGATTTCAAGTATCAGGGATTTGGTTATCTGTCTCATAAGGCTTATCCTAGTCCAGAAATTGAATATAATAAATTATTGTTGACAACTAACCTAAACAGTTCCGAGTATTATAATGCTACGCATAAAATGCTAGACGACAAGGATCATGATGATATAGTTAAAAATGCTGCATACATGCCACGGGAAGATAGTGCAAGTGATAAACAGATACAAGATGAAATTAAGCAACACGTTATCCTTGCAATAATGTTTCCAATAATTTTTGTAGTAGTTGCACTGTTGATTTTACTTACAACAATAACACGTATTGTGAACAATCAGAGAACACAGATTGGAACATTAAAAGCTATAGGTTTTGATAATAAGTCACTTATAATTCATTATTTATCTTATGGATTTATACTGACATTCTTAGGTAGTGTGCTGGGAATACTCATTGGTTACCGTACAATACCATACATTTTCATTAAGCCTATGCAATCCTATTACACATTACCCCACTGGGGACCAGGATTTAATACAAGTTTCATATTTGTAGGTCTTTTAATTGTTTTAGGTTCAATCATATGTTCATACGGAGCTATTGCTAATATTATGCGTGAAACTCCTGCAGCAACATTGAAATCAAAACCACCTAAAGCTAATAGAATAGGATTAATAGAAAATACCAGCATATGGGATAAGTTAGGATTTAATCTCAGATGGAACATCAGAGACATTAATCGTAATAGACTCAGAACAATTATAACACTTATTGGAGTGATAGGTTGTACGATACTGGTCATATCAGCATTTGGTATGCATGACGGTATTACCGATTTGAAGGAATGGAAATATGAGGACATTAACCATTATGAAACGGAACTTATCCTACAGGGAAATGTTTCACAGTCACAGATAGATTCCATCATAAACAAGGTGGACGGCAGTCCCGTAATGACCAAGTCCATACAGGTAGAAGCAAATGGAGTTAAAAAGACTGAAGTTATGACTGTTCAGGATAAAACGCCCCTGATTACTCCGACAGACAAGGATAGAAATGAAATAGAATTACCTAAAGACGGTGTTGCAATATCACAGAAAACCGCCGAACTACTGGATTTAAGTGTTGGCGATGAGATAAGCTGGCATTTGTATGGTAACGAAACGTGGATAAACTCAACTATTGACGTTATCTATGGAGATCCTACAGTACAGGGAATTACACTCTCAAAAGAAGCTGCTGCAAAAGAAAATATTGATTTCAAGGCAACGGAAATCGTTACAAAAGATAAAGTAACTGAGAAACTTGATGGTGTTGGAAGCATTAACTCACACGAAGATCTAACAAGGAGTTGGGATAAGCTTACACAAACTGCAAACCTGCTTATCATAATACTGGTAATATTTGCAGTTTTACTGGCTATTACAGTATTGTATAGTTTAGGTCTTTTAGGCTTTACTGAAGTGGAAAGAGACATGGCAACATTAAAGGTTATAGGATTCCAGTTGAATGATTTAAGAAAGATATTTATTACACAGTATCTTGGAATATCATTGGTTGGATTTATTATTGGAGTGCCGATGGGATATTACATTCTTGATGCCATTAGAAGTCAGACGGAAACATTTTACTATCCTACAAATTATTCCTTAACAACAATCTTCATAAGCTTTGTAATTACCATCATAATCTCATTGATTGTGAACATGTTACTTGCCCAGAAACTCAAGAACATTGACATGGTAGAAGCACTTAAAAAAGAAAGAGACTAGAACTGTTTTTAGAGTTCTACATAATAACCCCCCTTAAATTACTTTTTTGTTTTTTTTATTAAGTTATCTAGTTAATAACATTACTTATAAATCATATCATTTTTTTTAGAAAGAAGCTGTTAATCACTTAAGCAACTATTTTTTTTCAAGTTTTGAACTCGAATAACTCATTCAAATAAAAACTAAACCTAACAGATTACAAACTTCTTGAATTAATATGATAAAAGACATAC
>AUXO018327671.1_pt1 | contig 10489 bp, 5 predicted proteins | sample 768731 | NCBI WGS metagenome assembly AUXO01 (sample SAMN02715735, study PRJNA202380) | gut metagenome | biome: sheep rumen | host: Ovis aries | place: New Zealand: Palmerston North | reverse complement strand
AGATTATCTCCACCCTTTTGCTTAAAGGCTTTGGCAAATCTCCTGTATGCAGCCTTCAGCTCAAGGATAGTATCATCACTCCATATCTTGGACTCAGCAGATCTTAAAACACTTCCGCCTCCATCCATCGAGTCCTCTCCGGTACTTACCTCGGAAACAGTGGCTACTGACTCCAGCTCTCCACCGTACTTCTTGCTTACACGAACCTGTTCCATCAGTCGCTTGTAGCCGCCCTGATGCGAAAACCAAATGAAGTTAACACCCGTCTTCTTATTAAAGTCCATAAACTCGTAGTATATCTTGATTTCTTCATCATCCGTAAGCTTCGGAACTCTTCTGGTTACAAACGCAGGAACAGAGTCAGCCTCAAAGAACTTGAGCACACTGACTCTCTTATTACCCTCAACTACGTAATAGTAGTTGAGATACTCATAGACCTTGATAGGATCCCTGATACCCTCGTCCAGATGAGCATCGCACAGGTTCGACCACTTTGATCCGAACTCTGATTTCTCATCCATAAGAGGCATGAAATTGGACGCAAAAGCCTGTGTCCTTCCGGCTGAGGACGTTCCGACAACTCTGTCCAGAGGGATATCTATAAGTCCCAAACTTACATCACTTACCAGATCCTCCTTCTTTACGATATCGTCGAGAACCGGCAGGTACGGATATCTACCCTGTGACACTTCCTTCTTATAAGCCTTCTGACCAAGCTTTCTTGCCTTTTCATATAATTCAATAGACATATACTTTTATTCCTTATGCTCTGGCTATTCCTGATTTTCTTGCTTCATCTGCAACTGCCTTGGCAACCGCCTTGGCAACTTTTTCATTAAATGCATCCGGGATGATATAATCCTCGGAAAGCTCATCATCTGTTACTATAGAAGCTATAGCTCTTGCAGCAGCCTCCTTCATAGGCTCTGTGATAGCTGTTGCTCTTGCATCAAGCGCTCCCCTGAAGATTCCCGGGAATACGAGCACATTATTTATCTGGTTAGGGAAGTCTGAACGTCCGGTAGCAACTATTCTTGCTCCGCCTTCCTTTGCTTCATCAGGCATGATTTCCGGAACAGGATTTGCCATAGCAAAAATGATAGGATCTGATGCCATGGTCTTCACCATATCAGCTGTTACAAGCCCCGGAGCAGATACACCGATAAATACATCCTTGCCCTTTATAACATCTGCCAGACTTCCTTCTTCTTTATTCTTATTAGTTACGGCTGCTATTTCCTGCTTAGCAGGATTCAGTCTCGGATCACCCTCAACGAGCGCACCCTTGCTGTCCACCAGAACAACATTTCCTATACCGAAGCTCTGAAGGAGCTTACAGATAGAGATACCTGCTGAGCCGGCACCACTGATAACTGCAGATATGTCCTCCCACTTCTTTCCGACAATCTTAAGTGCATTTGTGAGACCTGCAGCTACAACAATAGCTGTTCCGTGCTGATCATCGTGGAATACCGGAATGTCCAGCTCTTCCTTAAGTCTCTTCTCTATCTCGAAGCATCTTGGGGCAGATATATCCTCGAGATTGATTCCTCCAAAGGAAGGAGCAAGTCTCTTAACTGTCTCTATGATTTCCTCTGTATCCTTTGTGTCGATACATATAGGAAATGCATCTACATCTCCAAACTTTTTAAAGAGTACTGACTTACCTTCCATAACCGGAATTGCTGCGAGTGGACCGATGTCTCCAAGTCCGAGAACTGCAGTTCCATCTGATACTACAGCAACTGTGTTGGCCTTAAGCGTGTACTTATAAGCATCATCGGGGTTCTCGGCTATCTTGCGGCAAGGCTCTGCAACTCCCGGCGTATAAGCCGTTGAGAGATCGTCCTTGGTCTCAAGTTGGACCTTCAGTGCCACCTCCAGTTTACCCTGATTCTGCTCATGCATTTCCAAACTAGCCTGATTGTAATCCATCTGTTTTTCCTCCTGGTATATATAAAGATTTACTTAGTAATCAAATAGAGATAACTGTTTTCCGACAGTTTTGTTTTCATACTGACGCTTCCACGCCTTGATTCTGCGGGTATTGCAGAAAAGCCCCTTCTCCTCGCAAAGAGCGGTAATGCCCGCCAAAAGCTCTCTGTGATTTCTCGCTGTAAGCTCGCCGGTCTCACTGTATTCCTGGCAGAATTTTTTATATTCGTCGGGGAACCTCGTCTTGAACTGGGTATAGAAAAAGCTTCTTACTGATTTTTTAACAGCAAGTCTCAAATCCATAAGATCAACCCCCAGTATATCATATTCAGCGAGACACTGCACTATCTCTGTAATCTCACTCTCAACATCATTTACAAAAGGGATCACCGGAGTAAGTGTTACCATCACATCGATTCTCTCGCTCCGAAGCTCCTTTATGAGCTCCATCCTCTCCTTCGACCCAAGTGTCTCTTCGCCGTCAAGCTTGAGGAGCTTTGTATCATCAAATGTAGCTATAGGTATATCCACTACACACTTTGTCTTTTTCGAGATACCCGAAAGAACATCCGCATCTCTCATAATTCCATTTCTTTTTGTGGAAATGATAACTCCGTAATCATGATTTTCTATCACCTTCAGACAATTTCTCGTAAGAGCAAGTTTATTCTCCAGTTCATTGTAAGGATCTCCCATGTTTCCCATAAGGATCATGCCCTTGGAGCGTCTGTGCATAAGTGAACCTTCGAGAAGCTCAGGCGCATCCATCTTGACTCCGATATCCATAGAATCGCCGCCCGGAACCTCCGTCAGAAGTATGCTGTTTTCAGTCCTGCCCCTGTATACATTTAAGCCATTCTGTGGGGTCAGTATATTTCTACTTTCTATTGTGTACATATTTTCCTCTTTCAGATGAAGTCAAAGCTCTGCTGTTCGTAGTCGAGTTCTTTGTATTCCAGCTCTTCGCCCTTGGTCTTGCTGCTGTAGCTTACCACAACCGTTGTAGTTCTGTTTCCGGTCATCTGCTGTCCGAGAACATAGTTTATATCAAACCTGCCTGTGATTTCAGGTGTTGCGCCACGCGCAGGTACAATGAGCTGGCAGGAGTTTTCCTCAAGCAGCTTGAAGATAGGCTCCCAGATATAGATATCCTTTGCCGCTCCAAATGGGTTATCGATAAACAGAGTTTTTGCTCTCGAGGATGATGAGGTTGTTGCATACATACCCGAGATATAGTTAATTATAGATATAAGGAACTGGATATAAATACCCTGTGACTGTCCCGTACTTCCGACAGCCTCCTCATATCTGAGATATCTACTCTGCTCTCTTATCCTCTCACGCTTATAAAGCTGAAGCTTTATCTTCGACATATCTGTAACAATAACAGAGAACAGCTTCTTCATAGCCAGACAGCCACCGAGATATTTCTGTCTCTCACTGTCGCTTTCCTTCTTATCAACCTCTTCAACTATGCGGTCAATATACTCCGACATCCTGTCCTTTATAAACTCATCCTTGACATATGGTATGGATAGTCTGATCATCTGTATCTTCTGATTATCCATAGTTATCTCAGAAAGCTTGGTCAACTTATCCAGCTCACTCTTAACATCGAGACATCTCTCCACACACTGATCCACAAAGTTATCCTTCAGCTGTTCCATGCTGACAAGGCTCTTCTCAATCCTGCTCTTCTCCAGGATAATTATCTCGACTACATCTCCGAGACGTTTCAGAAGCTCATTTGCATCTGTCTTATTGGATGGTATGACCACATCATCTCTGATGGACTGAGCCAGCTCAGAAACCCCCATAGAACTGAGGGTATCATAAACCATCATCTTGACCTTCATCATATCAGCCTTGGCTCTGTCAATGCTCTTGGCCAGCTTGTCGTAGCTTATGAGCATCTCCTCAAATCTCTCTCTTATATCTCCTGCCTCCTCGATAGGACTGAGCCCTGATATATCAAGTCCGCTCTCGTTTACTATTCTGGACGCAAGTCTCAGCAGGTCATCATTATTCCTCGTCGCCTTATCAAATCTTCGAAGCTCTTCTTCAACCTGCTTGATATCTGCCTTCTGTTTCTCGTATGTCGCGCTGACTGTTTCGATAGATCTGGAAACGTCCTCTTTGTACTTCTCCTCGATTGAATCAAGTCCGTTCTTCAGACTCTGTCCATAGGAAGTCTCGAGCTGTTTTCCGGCATACTCTATGCTACCTTCTATCCTGGCCATTTCATTTTCAAGCCCGGCCAGCTCTCTTCCCAGTCCTTCCTTTATGCTTACAAGTCTGTCCAGCTCTTCCTTCGCAGCTATGATCATCTCATTACTGATTCCCGAAAGACCTCCAGCTTTATCTATATCATCAAGCGTCTTCACTGATATTCCCAACTGCTCGATAGCACGTGTCTGTCTCTCAACAGTACCCGCAAGTGTATCCTTGAGAAGCTTCTCCTTTTCAAGTGAAACTCTGCTTTCGGTCACTCCGCCAAGAGCTGTGTCAAATGCATCCTCCAGCTCTGCCATATCCAGATCAATATAAGGAAATGCTCTGTCCTCCACAAAGTAAATGGCATATCTGTTATCCCATTTAAACTCCAGCCTCAGCTTCTCATTTGCCAGCTCCTCAAGACTGAGTCTGAGGTCATTTCTGCTGAGAGTTTTCTGCTTGATGGCATCTGTTAATTCTTCAACCCTCTTGTTTATTCTCTTCTTCTCAGAGGACAGATGTCTGTCACTGTTTGTAAGCTCAGTTATCCTTGACTGAAGATTGATTATCTCATCCAGCATAGATATGCTGTAGCTGCAGCCCTCCAGAGCTTCTCTACTGTTTTTAACACGTTCACTTAGCTTCTCTTCCTCCTTCTCAAGCCCTGCAAGCTTAGTCTTGATGGAGTCGAGATTATCCTGTGTTTTCTTTACATTTTCCTTGGTCTCTTTGAGGTTCTTCTCTGAAGACAGATAATTCTTCTCTATAAACATTCGAACGAACTCTCTATCATCACGAAGTGTTTCTAGAACAGCTTCATTTGACTTGAGTTCTTCTCTTTGATTATCCAGTTCTCCGCCTAGCACATAAAGCTTCTGATCGAGGAATCTCGGATCCAGGAAATATTCCTTATTACGTCTGACGCACTCAACGCCATTTCCTAGTATCACTGATGCATCATCCATACTCTCCCTGTCGAAAAGTATTACTTCCTCATCAATATCCAGATCCATAAGGCCGGGATCATTCATAAGCTTACTGATATCCTGAACTACGACACCGTAAGGAAGCCCCGGTATCCTGCCAAGAAGTTCTTCTTTTTTCGCATCAGGAAGTGCCGATATATAGTCCATACCGGACATAGCATCCATGCCATGTCTGGTAAGCAGATACTCTATTACTTTTTCAACTGCGTCAGTAGGGATAATGAGGCGACCCGCTCTTATATCCTTTTCTATCTTCTCAAGCTCTCTGACGCGACCTTCCAATTCATAGATCTTTACTACCGCTCCGGACATACGGTCACTTATCCTCTCAACTACCGCCTCCGGATCAGCGATTTTTGAATCCATATATATACTGCAGATGGATCTGTACTTATCAGCGTTCTTCTTGTATTCGCTTACATTTGCCTCAAGTTCCTCCTGCAGTCTGCTGAGACTCTTAAGCTCTATAGCCTCCTGCTCATATTCCTCAGCAGCTTTCTTTTTCTCTTCTGCTATCTCACTTATTCTGGTCTCATCCTTTTCAATCTGAGTCTCATACTCAGTAGTCTTCACAGTAAGCTCTCTCATGTGAGAATCTATATCCATCAGTCCCGCGTATTCACTTTTACTTTCAAGCTCATACAGTTCCTTATTAAGCCCCGTCAGCTCGCCGTCTATATATTCCTTCTTGCTGTCTATTACTGCAAGCTCTGTCTCGCCCTCATTCTTCTGCTTCTCAAGAGACTCTATATCCTTCACAAGCTTATCCAGCTCCTGTGAAAGCTTGTCATTCTTCTCACCAAGCTTCTCCTCGAGCTTATCTATCCTATCTCGGATATTTGCCGTTACCGCATAGATATCACGTGAATCCAGCGGTGTATCCTTTTTCTCCTTACTAAGAGACTCCAGCTCTTCTCTGGCTTTACGAAGAATCATATATTCAGAAACTGCAACTCTTTCCTTGTACTCTCTGTCCTGTTTCTCTATCTGGGACAGAATCTTCTTCAGCTCTGAGTCCTTTTCAGCCTTCAGTTCTTCTCTTTTTTCAAGCTCTCTTACATCTCTGTATATCTTCAGGATTTCAAGAAGAAGTCCCGTTTCCTTAAGCATTTCCTTGCCTGACTCCAGATCCTCTGTAAGCTTCGCAAGTCTCTCCTCGCGTCCCTCCTTCTCCTTTTCAAGCGTCACAAGAACACGGCCACACTCTGACGCCGCCTCCTCCTGCTGACTGAAAAGCTCGAGAAATGACTGAATCCTGTCGATCAGCATCTGCACAAGCTCCTGCTCATGATCATAGAGCTCGATACCCTTCTTCTTCTCCGCAAGCTCTCTCAGCTCATCCTGAATAGTCATAAGAAGTGAAACCGTACTGTCAGTTTTATCCGTCTCTCTTCTCGTCTTGGTCTGATATGCCTTCTCAATTATCTCCTCAATAAGAAGATCCTCGATAACCCTTCTCGTTGTCTTATAATTTGACTCAAAGTAGGTTCTGACATGCCCCTCTGTTTTATTGATTCCTCTGATAATCTCCCACTGACTTTCATACAGACCATAGTCTGCTATGAATCTCTGATACTCACCCTTACGGTCAAAAACCTGAACCAGCATGTTCTTATCATTTCTCGCCAGCTCATGCAGATAGTTTCTGAGCGCCTTGTAGGATATATGCTCATTATCCTTCACAAGCGGAAGGTTTATGATATCGTTTTTATTGTAATCCCTGTAGAATATGACATAGTTGAAATACTCTATCTGCGCGGTTCCATCTGCTCTCTCTTCATCGGTAGTTGCAGCCTTCTTTGCTGCAAATCCGGTCGTCATATAGCGCATACCATCCTTGATGTCACAATCATCCAGCTTCCATTCAATAAGCGAATGTATAACTGTGTTGCTGGGATCCCTGAACAGCTTCTCTATTGGCTGCTTATCATCAAGCGTACAATTCGGTATCAGGTTCTGCATAAGAAGCAGCATAAGAACACTCTTACCACCACCGTTAGCCAGGTCATAGAGTGTATTTCTTCCGTACATTCTCATCGAGAAATCATCATACCCCTGAGTTCCGAAATTGTACTTTACATTATTTACTCTTATACGATTGATACTAGGCATTATTGCCCTCCTTATCTTAACGCCACCTGCCCGAACAGGCACACTTGTGCCTATTCGGCACTCTAAAGCCTATTCTTTATCTACTCCTGCAGTTTCTTCCTCATCTGATAGGTATTTGTAGATGGCACTTCCGTTTTCTTCGAAATAATTCTGGGCTATTGCGTGGAAGCGGTCAGTCGGATAAAGTCTGTCATCTACCACTGTAAATATCCCTTCGCTATTCAGCAGATTTGATGCCAGCTTTACGAATCCCATATGGGAACCACGTGAAGCCTTGTTCCTGTCCTTATCTTCAGATATCATTGGCGGGAGACTGTCCCAAAGAAGTGCAACTGATTTCATGGAGCTATCATCTATATCATCCTGTGAATAGCTCTCGTCAAAAGAACTGACTCTCTTCAGTTCTTTACCAACTACCTCTATCAGCTCATCGACTCTGACATAATCCTTGATCTGATAGGAGTCCGAGGTTTTATAAAACTGAAGCAGTGTCTCATAGATAATGAAATACACGAGATAAAGCTCGCGATTAAGTCTGAGACCCAGCATTCTTTTCAGATCATCGTTTGTATAACCGAAAACCTTGTTTCCTGTACCCGCTGTGATAAATATACTGTCTCCATATTCATAGAGCTTCAGGTTCAGTCTCTGAAGGAGTCCGGTAACTGTATCATAAACCTCTGAATCGGAATAAAATGTACTGTACAGCTCAGCTGTTTCTTTGTCATCAGCTGAAACCTTTTTCCCTGATATAAGTGCGCTATAAATATCAAGCGCCTTCTCCAGCGATTTTTCCATCAGTACGCGCCCTCCTTTCTACCTTTGCCTGCGGCACTCTGACGAATGTCATTCCCGTCAGTTCTGCCACACTGTTATCACCGCATTCTATCTCTATTTCTTCACTGTCATATCTAATCTCAAAGCATATATCCGAGTATTCTTCCAGCTCTGATTCTGTCATATGCTCCTGTATCATTTCCTCGAGAAATGTTTCTGCACTGTTTATTATATCGACCACAGAATATATGCTCTTTCCCGCCAGATGAACCAGGAACGAATAGTAATCTCTGTTCTTATATATCTCTTCACCAAACTTAACCTCTAAGATTGCATTTAGCTCTTCCAGTGTAAGCTTGTCCCATCTCCTGAGCCTTCCGATCAGTTCTTTGAAGAGCATCGCAAAGTTTCTGCCTACCTCTTCGTTAAGTATCTCATCCTCATATTTGAAGCCCAGATCAGCTTTTAACTCTTCACGTTTTTCACCCTTAAGCGACTCTCCTGTTTTCTGAAGGATTACGTTGTCAATAGTTGAGATAGCCAGCGACTTCTCTCGCTTGGGCTGTAAAAACGGCATGATCATGCCCTCAAGCTTGCCGACCTCATCACTATTTATGATCCTGCCCAGTGCAGTTTCAAAATCAAATGAATTCCTGAGGCTCCTTGTTCTGCTTCTTCTGACCATCTCATCAGCAAATCTGGAAAGCTCTGCCGTAGATGCTATGAGCGCACTGTGGCTCTCAATCGTCTGCTTCAGAAGCGTCTGTAGTCTCGTGATATCTCTCAGATTTTTGGAGTCATCATCATAACTTAGCCTTGCAACAGCCTTATCGACCAGTTCTCTGTTTCTGGCAAAGGACTTTCTCTCCTCTGCAAACCAGACAGAGGTTCTGTCCATATATTCATCCATTGCAGCCGTTCCGGCATGCACATCTGAAATAAGAAGCTCCATAACCTCATCACGCCTCTTCTCAAGCGCCTTTACTTCTATGTTGATCCTCTGGATGACATCGATACTGCCACGGAAATTCTCAGAGCGTATCAGTTTCTCCAGCAGAAGCTGATCCATATTGATCCTGCTTTCATCTCTGACTTCCTTTGTAGAGAGATAGAACTCTATACCATCCTCCGTAATACTATATACTACCTCTTCTTCCTTAACAGTGCTGTCTATCAGTCTTACTCTTGCTATACGCGACTTCCGTTCTGCCGGATCATAGAAATTGAGCTCAAAAGCCCTTCCGTTGTTTCTGAGTTTATCGAATATATATCTGACAAGCTCTGCCAGCTCATCCTTTGAATAAGCATCCCAGCCTTCATCCGGATCAAAATCCCTTTTCAAGGTTGTCAGACAGAACTCACTATACGAACTATAAGTAACAGGCCTGTCATTAAAGCTGTTCTCATTTATAAAAAATCTGAGTATAGCAAGCGTCATATAACCCATATCAACAAATCTGAATCGCCCATCCTTATACTGTGCAAACGTATTATCAGACAGCATAAAAAAAGGATAGAACTTCCTCAGATTCAACATTCTCTCATTATGGTTTTTTATAATATCATCAATAAGAGTAAATTCGCTCGCCATAACATCTTCCTTTTACATACATGTGTCATAAGACATACATACGTTATTAGACATACATGCGTTATTAGACATACATACGTTATTAAACATACATACGTTATTAAACATACATACGTTATTAAACATACATACGTTATTAGACATGCATACGCCATTTGATTAACATGCTTTTCACGCAAGCATGAATAACTTTTGCCTTTTGACACTTATGTCACATTATACCATATATAGAGAAATTTCGACATACCTACTTGCATTTTGCGGAAAATAAACGAGGAGGGTCCTTAAGCAAGTTGTTATGTTTTGGATTGGAGTTTAAGCAAGATGTTATGTTTTTGGAGTGGGTGGTGCGATAATAATCAAGATTTGGGCAAAGGCCATAATTTTGGCAAAAACCACTGAAATTATGGCCTGCTTTCAAAGGATTAGGCCGAAAAAGGCCATAATTCTGAGAATTTCTTCTATAATTATTGCTGCAACTTTTCAAATAAGCTCAAATATAAGGAGATTTCGGCAAAAAAGGCCATAATTTTGGCAAAAACTCCTGAAATTATTGCCTTTTGATTTTAAGCCGGACACTCAAGTTTCAATCCAAAGCTCTCAGGCTTCAAAACAAAACGCTCAACACTTTGATTACAAGTCCAAGCACTCAGACTTCAAGTCTAACAAATAGGCAACCTCAAAACAATAATATAAAAGCAACAAAAAAGAAGACGAAAAAGCATAACTGAAAAACATAACTGAAAAAACAGCAATTACCAAAACGAAGTGATAATTGCTGCTTTTATAAATTCTTTATTTAAATCACTCGGCTTATCCTAGGGCTAACCTGTTTTCTAGATCAAACCTGCCTCTAGATTGAACATGCCTCTAG
>AUXO010266885.1_pt1 | contig 10489 bp, 10 predicted proteins | sample 768731 | NCBI WGS metagenome assembly AUXO01 (sample SAMN02715735, study PRJNA202380) | gut metagenome | biome: sheep rumen | host: Ovis aries | place: New Zealand: Palmerston North | reverse complement strand
CCTGATATTCCCGTTATCTGTCCTGTCAACGGCGATGGCGTGCTGACCGAAGAAGCTGGTCAGTTTGCCGGACTGACGACCGATGAAGCCAACAAGAAAATCGCGGTTCACCTTGATGAAACCGGTTCTCTGTTTGCATTGAAAAAGATTATTCACCAGTATCCTCACTGCTGGAGATGTAAATCTCCCATCCTGTTCCGCGCAACTAACCAGTGGTTCTGCTCCGTTGACGACTTCAAGGATGCCGCTGTCAAGGCTATCGATGAAGTGCAGTGGATTCCTGCGTGGGGTCAGGAGAGAATCACCTCCATGGTTCGCGAGAGAAAAGATTGGTGTATTTCCCGGCAGAGAAAATGGGGTGTTCCGATTCCGATTTTCTACTGTAAAGACTGCGGTAAGCCGCTGATTGATAAAAAAGCGATGCTCGCTGTGGCGGATGTATTTGCCAAGGAAGGCTCTAATGCTTGGTTTGATCACGACGCGTCGGAAATGCTTCCGGAAGGCATCAAATGCACCAAGTGCGGCTGTACTTCCTTTGATAAAGAAAAAGACATCATGGATGTCTGGTTTGACAGTGGTTCTTCTCATACCGCTGTTGTCAGACGCCGCGGATACCTGAACTTCCCGGCTGATTTGTATCTGGAAGGCAACGACCAGTACAGAGGCTGGTTCCAGTCCTCATTGCTTACTTCTGTTGCGACAATGGGTGTTGCGCCTTACAAGACTGTGCTTACTCACGGCATGATTCTCGACATGGAAAGAAGAAAGATGAGTAAGTCACTGGGCAACGGTATCAGCCCCCAGGATGTTATCAAGCAGTACGGTGCCGATGTACTCAGACTGTGGGTAGCTTCCTGCGACTATCAGTCCGACGTCAATATCTCCTTTGATATTCTCAAGCAGACCTCTGAATCCTACAGAAAAATCAGAAATACCGCCAGATATATCCTCGGCAATCTGTCTGATTTTAATCCTGACACCGATATGGTGACTGCTTCCGAGCTGACCTCTATTGACAAGTGGGCAATCGCCAAACTAAACGCCTTGATTGACAAGGTGCAGAAAGCGTATGACAATTACGAATTCCACATTGTCTATCACAGCATTCACAATTTCTGCGTTGTGGATATGTCCAACTTCTATCTGGATGTTCTCAAGGACAGACTGTATTCCGAAAAGGCAGACAGCAAGCTGAGAAGAGCAGCCCAGACCTCCGTCTACCTGATTCTGAATGCGATGACCAGAATGCTGGCGCCTATTCTCGCGTATACTTCCGACGAAATCTGGAAGTTCATGCCTCATGCGGCTGACGAGAAAGCTGACCACGTTATCTTCAATGACATGCCTGAAAAGGTTGAAATCGCTGTTGATGACAGCTTCATGAGCTTCTGGGAGAAGATTCACGAACTCCGAGATGAAGTCAAGAAGTCCATTGAACCGGTGGTCAAAGAGAAAACAATTAAGAGCTCACTGGAAGCAAAGGTAACTTTATCTGCCGGCGGTGAGAAGCTTGCATTCCTCAAAGAAGCAGAGACTGAGCTTGCCGACGCGTTCATCGTTTCCGAGGTTGTTATCAACGATAACGGCGGTGATCTTGCCGTCACAGTAGAAAAAGCGGAAGGAGAAAAGTGCGAACGCTGCTGGGCAGTGCGTAAATCTGTCGGCGCGAGCAGCACTCATCCTACCTTATGCGCACGTTGCTGTGAGGTATTAAAATAATATCAATTAATCAAATCGGTGTGATTTCGGTTGCACCGATTTGTTTCTATTCGCAGGAGGTATAGGATGCGGAGACGGAGATATAGAATGCCTTGTGTCGCACTGCTGATTGCAGCTGGTATCATGCTTGTGGATCAGGTAATTAAGTTTGTTATTATAAATACATTGAAACCATTCGGAAACGTTGCGGTAATCAACGGTTTGTTCAATCTTACTTATGTGGAAAACCGCGGTGTTGCCTTTGGCATTTTTCAGGATATGCGCTGGGTATTTGTTATTGTCACCAGCATTATGCTGTTTCTCATGATTTTTTACATGTTCAGGAAAAGACCGAAAGGAAAACTGTTCTATATCTGTGCAGGATTGATTATCGGCGGCGGTATCGGCAATCTGATTGACCGTTTAATCCACGGATATGTCGTCGATTATCTGGCGCTTTCATTTTTTCCGCCTGTCTGCAATTTTGCGGATTATTGCATCACGATTGGTGTTATCCTTCTCGTGATTCATATTATCTTTTTCTCGGATATGCTGAAATCCAGTAAGGAATATGAGGAAAAGGATGACTGAGCATATTCTTGTATGCCGTCAGTCAGGTGTGCGCTTGGATAAATTTCTTGCAGATTCCGGTATAGAACTATCCCGAAGCGCTGCTGTTACCCTGATTGAAAACGGTGGCGTAACTGTCAACGGGCAACAACAAAACAAAAAGTTTAAGTTGAATGAAAACGATAAAGTCATTATCCGCGTTCCTGACCCTGTACCGTATGAAGCAAAGGCGGAGAATATTCCGCTGGACATTGTCTACGAGGACGCAGAGTTGCTGGTTGTCAACAAACCGAAAGGAATGGTTGTTCATCCCGCAGCCGGGAATTATGAGGGAACGCTGGTGAACGCCTTGCTCCATCACTGCGGCAACAGCCTGTCCGGTATCAACGGCGTTCTGCGACCTGGTATCGTTCATCGTATTGACAAGGACACAAGCGGACTGCTGATTGTAGCAAAAAACGACCACGCACATAAGATTCTGGCGGAACAAATCAAGGCACATTCTTTTACACGAGAATACGAAGCGATTGTATTCGGCAATCTGAAAAACGAAAGCGGAACCGTTGATGCACCGATTGGCAGACATCCGGTTGACCGCAAGAAAATGTGTATCACCCAAAAGAACAGCAAAAACGCCGTAACACACTATCAGGTGTTGGAAAATCTGAAAGGGTATACCTATATTCAGTGTATTCTGGAAACAGGAAGAACACATCAAATTCGTGTACATATGGCGTCATTGGGGCATCCGGTTGCCGGAGACATGGTCTACGGTGTCAAAAATGAAAAAGTACCTTTTACCGGTCAGTGCCTTCATGCGCGCAAAATTGGATTCATACATCCGTCATCAGAACAGTATATGGAGTTCACCTCACCGCTTCCTGACTACTTTGAGCAGTTCCTGACAAAACTGCGCCGTCAGACGTATTAAGGCGACCTCCCGCAATCCGCACACCAGCATTGAGCGGTATTGCCTTAAAATATTTTCGTAAAACACTTGCATTATGACTTTGTTTGTGCTATAATACAAAAGAATTTGGTTCCGTCGTTCCAACGACGTGGTCAAATAACGGCTTTTGCCGTCATTTTGAAACTGGTAGTCCGCTGCCCATGGAAGGTATGAATATCGGGTAAATAATTAGGAGGATTAAAAATGGACGCACTGAAAACAATTGCAGCCAGCTCAGTAAAAGATTCTACTCCTGAGTTCGGCATTGGCGATACTGTAAGAGTATCCGTCAAGATTCGCGAAGGCGAGAGAGAAAGAATCCAGATGTTTGAAGGCACTGTTATCGCCAAAAGAGGCAGCGGTGTCGCAGAGACCTTCACAGTAAGACGTGTCGCTTACGGCGTTGGCGTAGAGAGAGTATTCCCGCTCCATTCTCCCAACGTACACGACATTAAGGTCGTTCGTTATGGTAAGGTTCGCAGAAGTAAGCTCTACTATCTCCGCGACAGAGTTGGTAAGGCCGCCAAGGTTAAGGAACAGATTCGTAAGTAATTCTCGAATAATAGTTAAAGGGAACTTGCTTAAGTTCCCTTTTGCTTTATGCTTAAAGGCAGGTGACAGTTTTGAGCGACATTCCAAAGAAAAACAACGACTCAGAAAGAGCTTCTGACATAGACCTTGCAATGGATATCAATCCGGATTTGTACAGTGCTGAAAACGCTCCGCAGCCAGGCCGCGAAAAATTCTATGTTTATCGTGCCGCTGAAGAATACAAAGCTGCTGAGGAAGCTACCGCTATTGCTGACGACCGGGCATCAAAGCAAGATGGTTCCAAAGGCTTTGTTACAGCAAAAGCAGACGGCGCGATGGCAGGAATATATGACTGGGTAAAATGTATCGTTTTCGCCATATCCATTGTTGTCGTTTGTCTTACCTTTGTGTTCCGTCTGGTTGACGTTGAAGGCACGTCCATGAACGATACCTTGGAAACTAACGATAAGGTCATTGTAACCAATATGATGTATACGCCGCGCAACAATGATATCGTGGTTATTTCCCATGGTGCTGAATATGAGAAGCCTATCATCAAGCGAGTTATCGCGACTGAAGGACAGACTTTGCAGCTTGATTATGAAAACGACAGAATTATTGTCGATGGTATTGTCATCGAGGAGAATTACATTAAGGGAACCACTTTCTCCAACCGTTTTGGCGACTACAGCGTTCCGGAGGTCATTCCGGAAGGAAAGGTTTTTGTCCTCGGCGACAACAGACTTGTTTCTCTGGACAGCCGTTATGCCCAGATTGGATTAATTGATGTCAAGAATGTAATCGGTAAAGCGCAGTTTGTGGCGTTCCCCTTCAATCACATCGGTTATCTTTATTAAACAAAGCGTATTAGGCCTATTTCTGATTGATTTTGGAAATAGGCTTTCTTTTATTAAGAAAGAGGATTAATATGAGTGAAATGCAGAATATCCAATGGTTTCCGGGTCACATGACCAAAACAAAGCGACAGATACAGGCAAGCCTGAAACTTGTGGACGCTGTCGCGGAAATCGTGGACGCCAGAATACCCGTCAGCAGCCGAAACCCCGATTTGGACAAGCTTATTCAAAATAAGCCGCGTGTGATTCTGTTGAATAAGTGCGACATGGCGAATCAGACGGCGACAAAAATGTGGATTGATTATTACGCAAAGCAGGGAACAACTGCCATCGCGGTGGACTGCAAAAGCGGCAGAGGATTGAATAAATTCCCTCAGGCAGTCAATACTGTCATGAAATCCAAGATTGAGCGGATGAAAAGTAAAGGTATGAAAAATCCTATGATGAGGATTATGATTGTCGGTATTCCGAATGTCGGCAAATCGTCCTTTATCAATAAAATATCCCGTCAGAACAGAGCCAAGGTAGAGGATAGACCGGGCGTTACACGAGGGAATCAGTGGTTTACTATCAGCAACAACCTGGAAATGCTCGATACCCCCGGCGTATTATGGCCAAAATTTGACGACCAGATTGTCGGCGAGCACCTGGCGTTTACCGGAGCAGTCAAGGATCAGATTTTGGATGTTGAACTGTTGGCAGTCAGACTGCTTGATTTTCTTAGACGACTGAAACCTGCCGAGTTTATCAACCGTTTCAAACTTGAGGAACTTGATTTAGACAACACAGATTCCTACGATTTATTACAGATTATCGGAAAAAAGCGCGGCATGCTGATTTCCGGAGGAGAGATAGACACCGGGCGCGCAGCGGTGATGCTTCTGGATGAGTTCCGCGCCGCAAAGCTCGGAAGAATTACGGTAGAGATGCCGAACGGAGAATGGCAATGAATTGGCTTGAATTTGAAGAAGCGGCTAAATCGCGCGGTTATCAGCATATCTGCGGTGTTGATGAAGCCGGCAGGGGACCGCTTGCGGGTCCTGTATGTGCTGCCGCGGTGATACTGCCGGAGCATATTATCATTGAAGGCGTCAACGATTCCAAAAAGCTGAGCGAAAAAAAGCGCGAGGCTTTGTTTGATGTAATCCGAGAAACCGCTGTCGCTTACTGCGTGGCATATGCAAGCGTAGAGGAAATAGAGGAAATGAATATTCTCAACGCCACTATGCTTGCCATGAAACGTGCCGTGGAAGGCTTGAAGGTTCCTGCGGATTACGCGATGATTGACGGCAACAAGCTGCCTGAGTTAAGCATTGACGCGGAATGTATTATCAAAGGCGATGCACGTTCCATGTCGATTGCCAGCGCTTCTATCTTGGCAAAAGTATCGCGTGACCGTCTAATGTACGAGTACGCCAAGGAATACCCACAGTATGCATTTGACAAACACAAAGGATACGGTACAAAGATACATAAGGCGGCATTGCTGGAATACGGTCCATGCCCTTATCACCGTATGAGCTTTTTAAGAAAGATTTTGCCAAAATGATGAAACATACCACAAAACAAACCGGAAACCAGGGCGAGGATTATGCCGCTGAATATCTCAGAAAGAAACACTATATAATTCTTGAACGGAATTATCGAAAGCGCACCGGTGAAATTGATATCATTGCCGAAAAGAAGGGTGTGGTTGTGTTTGTTGAGGTCAAAACCCGACATTCAACAACACTGTCACAGCCATTTGAAGCAGTCGATCGCCGGAAGCAGGATAAAATCATCCAGACAGCCATCATTTACCTTTATGAGAAAAAGCTGGAATGTGACTGTCGGTTTGATGTCTGCGAGGTTTTTGTGAATCAGGATACCCTCCGCTTGCATAAGATTCACTATATCGAAAATGCATTCATTATGGAGGAGAGTCATGGATATTTTTGATTTGCACTGTGATACGCTATATCGGGCTATAACTGAAAATAAATCCCTTAACAGTCAGGAAATGGAGGTTCGTCTGAATGACGATACCAAACGTCACAAGCTGCAATGCTATGCAATCTGGATACCGGACGATCTCTCCGGCGATGAGGCGGAACGCTTGTTTTTTAAAGCAAGCGACAAAATCGTCAGAGAATGTGAGAAACACCATATTGCGCTGATAACGTCCGGAAAAGCATTGAATAAATTGTTCCGGCAGAAAAAGAACTCAGCTTTTTTCACGATTGAAAACGGAAAGGCACTCAACGGAAAAATCGAAAACGTTGCTAAGTTTGCTTTTTTAGGTGTCAGAATGATGACGCTGACATGGAATGAACACAATAAAATCGGTGACGGTGCGATGGTCGAAAAGCCAGCCGGACTGACGGCTTTCGGAAAAGAAGTCATCAGAGAGATGGAGACTAATCATATGGTCGTAGATATTTCTCACGCCTCACATGCATTATTTGATGACGTTGCTGCAGCAGCTTCCCGTCCGTTTGTGGCGTCTCACTCCAATTCCTTTTCCGTCACAGCACATCCGAGAAATCTGACCGATGAACAGTTTGGAATCATCCGCGACAGGGGAGGACTGGTCGGTATCAATTTCCACAACGCCTTTCTCAATCATAATCCTCAGCAGGCTTCCGTGACCGATATTATCCGTCATATTGATTATTTTCTGGCTCTGGGCGGTGAAAATACGCTGTGCTTCGGCAGCGATTTTGACGGCGGCGTTTTGCCGTCTGATTTCTGCGACAGCCGTGTTTATGACACAATTTATGAGATTTTACTGCAAAATCATTACAAAGAGAGCCTTATCAGAAAAATATTTTGCGAGAACGCGCTGAATTTCTTTGAAAACTTTGACAATCCGTAAAATATGGTGTAAAATAAATTGTTGTTTAAAGCAAATTGAAAGGAAGATTGCAATGTTATATAACAGCACACAGAATGCAGCGGAAGTAGTATCGGCTGCTCAGGCAATTGCACAGGGCATTTCCAAGGACGGCGGACTTTTTGTACCGCAGGAGTTTCCCAAGTACACCGAAGAAACCTTCCGGGAGCTTCTGAAAACGGATTACAAGGGCAGAGCCAAAAAAGTATTTTCCGACTTTTTAACCGACTTTACCGCAGAGGAAATCGACGAATGTGTCGAGAAGGCGTACATCGCTGACAAATTTGGCGGCACCAATCCTGCTCCGATGGCTTACACAAAGCTCAACGGTGCGCCGCTGAACATTCTTGAACTCTGGCACGGTCCTACCTGCGCGTTTAAGGATATGGCGTTGCAGATTCTTCCGCATCTGCTGACAAAATCCCTGAAAAAAACCAACGATGGCAAGGACGCTGTCATTCTTGTCGCCACCTCCGGTGATACCGGTAAGGCAGCACTCGAAGGCTTCAAGGATGTCGATCATACCAAGATTCTGGTATTCTATCCTGTCAACGGCGTCAGCCCCATGCAGAAGCACCAGATGAACACTCAGGAAGGCAGCAATGTCAGGGTTTGCGCGATTGAAGGAAACTTTGACGACGCGCAGACCGGCGTTAAGAAGATTTTCACTACGCCTGAAATTGCGGAAAAACTCGCTGAGAACAACATGCTTTTCTCCTCGGCAAACTCCATCAACTGGGGCAGACTTCTTCCTCAGATTGTTTACTATATCTCCGCCTACTGCGACCTTGTCAATGACGGTAAAATTGCTTTTGGTGACAAAATCAATGTGGTAGTGCCGACCGGCAACTTTGGCAACATTCTCGCTTCCTATTACGCAAGCCTGATGGGACTCCCGATAGCGAAGTTTATCTGCGCTTCCAACGCGAACAATGTTCTGACAGACTTCATTAGAACCGGCGTTTATGATAAGAACAGACATTTCTATACCACCATGTCTCCTTCTATGGATATCCTCGTTTCCAGCAATCTGGAGCGTCTGCTCTATAAGCTGTCCGGCAACAGTGACGACACGACCAGAGAGTGGATGACCGCTTTGAAAACAACCGGCAAATATGAGGTTTCTGACGAGGTAAAGGCGTTTATGACAGACAACTTCTACGGTGGTTACTGCGACGATGCCAAGACACAGGATACCATCAGCAGACTGTTCAACGAGGATCATTACCTCTGCGATACCCATACCGCCGTCGCTGTCAACGTTTACGAGCAGTATGTTGCCGAGACAGGCGATACCACACCTTCTGTCATCGCTTCCACTGCAAGCCCCTATAAGTTCTCTAAGTCTGTTCTTGAAGCTGTCGCTCCTGACGCAGCGCTTCCCGAAACAGAATTTGATATGGTGGATATGCTCAACGAAAAAACCGGTATGCCTGTTCCCGCACCTCTGGCAGGTCTCAAAAACAAAACCGCACGTTTCTCCGATGTGACTGCTTCAGAGAAAATGCCGGAATACGTGCTTAAGGCGCTCAACATTGAATAATGCCGCTCTACGTAATTGGTGATTTACACCTTTCGCTTGGGACCGACAAACCGATGGATATCTTTGCCGGTTGGAACGATTACGTATCCCGTCTGGAAGAAAACTGGCGTAAGCTGATTACGCCGGAGGATACAGTGGTGATTGCGGGAGATATTTCCTGGGCAATGAAACTCGAGGACACTGAAACCGATTTCCGTTTTATTGACTCCCTTCCCGGTCAGAAAATATTTCTAAAGGGAAACCACGATTACTGGTGGGGTACAAAAAGTAAGATTGACGCGTTTCTGGCTGAACACGGTCTGAATACGATAAAGATTTTGTTTAACAATGCCTATGTCTGCGGAGATTTCGCGATATGCGGCACACGCGGTTGGTTTTTGGAGAACGATACGCCCGAGGATATCAAGGTGCTCAACCGCGAGGTCGGCAGATTGAGGATGTCGCTTGACGCTGCCGTTCAAACCTGCAAGAAGCCTGTTGTATTCCTGCATTATCCGCCGTACTACAGGGGAATTGAGTGTACTGAAATTATGGATGTTCTGTTGGAATATCAGATTGAGCGCTGTTATTACGGACATATTCACGGAAAGAGAAATTTCCGTCTTGCCTTTGAGGGAGAGTACAAAGGGATTACATTCACCTTGATTTCAGGAGACAGAATCGGATTCATGCCTCAATTAGTCAGATAACTTGATTTATTCTTTTTTTTGTGATATAATAAACCGATATACTTAATTCATGGAGGAATTCAAAATGGCACTGAAAGATTTTATTAAAAAAGAAGCAGCAAACACATACGAATTGGTCGTAAGTGTTGACGGTACGATTTTCGAAAAAGCAATTAACAAGGTATATAAAAAACAGGTTAAGAGCATTAATATTCCCGGTTTCAGAAAAGGAAAGGCTCCCAGACATATCATTGAGAGAATGTACGGCAAAGAGGTTTTTTATGATGATGCTATGCAGGAGTGCTATCCTGACGCACTCTACGAAGCTTCTCAGGAAAAAGGCCTGGAAATCGTCGCCGTAGAATCTCTTGAGGCTGTTGAGGCTGGTGCAGACGGTTTTACTTTCAAGGCTTCCATTATCGTCAAGCCTGAGCTTGAAGTAGACGGATACGAAGGTATCGAGGTAACCAAGCCTTCCACCGAAGTGACTGAGGAGCTTATTGACAAAGAAATAGAGAGCGTCAGAGACCGTAATTCCAGAATGGTGACTGTTGAGGACAGAGCTGCTGAGATGGGTGACACCACTGTTATTGACTTTGAAGGCTTTGTTGACGGCGTTGCATTTGAAGGCGGCAAGTCAGAGAATTTCAGCCTGGCACTCGGCTCCGGTAACTTTATTCCCGGATTTGAGGAGCAGATAGTCGGTCACAATGCCGGCGAGGAATTCACCATCACCGTCACCTTCCCTGAGGACTATCAGGCGGAAGAGCTGAAGGGTAAAGAGGCTGAGTTCAAGATTGT
>AUXO018781663.1_pt1 | contig 10490 bp, 5 predicted proteins | sample 768731 | NCBI WGS metagenome assembly AUXO01 (sample SAMN02715735, study PRJNA202380) | gut metagenome | biome: sheep rumen | host: Ovis aries | place: New Zealand: Palmerston North | reverse complement strand
GTTTTATACGAAGAAAGTTTAGATAATAAAGTTATAGAAGGTGCGCTTAGTGCTATTGAAGAGGCTGATTTACTAATCATTGGTGGAACCTCTTTAGTAGTTCAACCAGCAGCTAGTTTGATTTATTATTATCGCGGCAAGGATGTCGTTTTAATTAACAAGTCAGAAACACCTGCAGATAGTAAAGCAACTTTAGTTTTCCATGATAGTTTAGGAAGCGTATTTGGAGCGCTAAAAATTTAAGAAAACCAACTCGAAAAACAATTGTCAATTATGTGTTGAAAAAATGGCATTTTACCGGCCATTTTTCGCTTTATTTTAAAATATTATATATTGAAAACGCCTTATAAATAAGTTATAATTTTATTATCTTAGAGGAAAGGAGTTTATGATGGATACAAAGCAACCGGTTTATTTATTCCATGAAGGTACAAATCATCAAGCATACAAACTAATGAGCCCTCACAAAGTTGAAGGTTCTAATAGTTGGGTGTTTAGAGTTTGGGCGCCACATGCGGTATCTGTCAGCGTGGTGGGTGATTTTAATTATTGGGATCGTTCAATTAATCCAATGTACAAGATTAGCGATAGTATATGGGAAGCAGTAGTTGAAGGTCCAAAGTGCTTTGATAATTACAAGTATAGTATCGAAGCAAGAGATGGTAGAATTCTTTCCAAAGCTGATCCATACGCATTACATGCCGAAACTGCACCTCATGATGCTTCAAAGTTATTTGAATCTTCATACAAGTGGGGCGACTCAAAATGGGAAAAGGCTAGAGAAAGTTATAACCCATACGACAGCGCAATGAACATCTATGAATTACATTTAGGAAGCTGGAGAAGACATGCTGACGGTAATGTAATGAACTATAGAACAATAGCAAACGATTTAGCTGCATATGTAAAAGAGATGGGCTATACACACGTAGAGATTTTGCCTATCACTGAATATCCTTTTGATGGAAGCTGGGGATATCAAACAACAGGTCTTTTTGCACCTACATCAAGATACGGAACCCCAGATGATTTTAGATATTTAATTGACACTCTTCATAAGAACGGAATTGGTGTTTTCTTAGATTGGGTTATTGCCCATTTCCCAAAAGATGGTCATGGCTTATATGAATTCGATGGCGAGAAAACATACGAATATGAAGAAGGTTGGAAGTGCGAACATAAAGAATGGGGCACAAGAATATTTGACTATGGTAAGAAAGAAGTTAAATCATTCTTAATTTCTTCTGCTAACTATTGGTTAAAAGAATTCCATATCGATGGTATTAGAGTTGATGCTGTAGCTTCAATGTTATATCTAGATTATGGTAGAAAGAGTGGTGAATGGAAACCAAATGCGTTTGGTGGAAATTACAACTTAGAAGCAATTGATTTCTTAAAAGAGTTAAATTCTGCAGTTCTTACAGAGAATAAAGGCTGCGTTATGATTGCTGAAGAATCAACAGCATTCCCAATGATTACAAAACCTGCATATGATGGCGGTTTAGGATTCAACTTTAAATGGAACATGGGTTGGATGAACGATGTTCTTCAATATGTTTCAGCAAATCCATTCTTTAGAAAGGATATGCATAACAACTTAACATTCGCTATTACATACGCATATAGTGAGAATTACATTTTACCAATTTCACATGATGAAGTAGTTCATGGTAAAGCTTCACTTCTAAATAAGATGCCAGGCGAATATCAACAAAAGTTTGATGGAGATAAGGCTTTCATGGGATTCATGATGGCTCATCCTGGTAAGAAGTTATTATTCATGGGTTGTGAATTTGGGCAATTTATTGAATGGGATTATAAGAAGCAACTTGATTGGTTCTTATTAGATTACGATTCTCATAAGAATTTACAACATTTTGTAAAGGATTTAAATAAGTATTACACATCACACAGTGAAATGTATGACCAAGATACAACATATGATGGTTTCAAATGGATCAGTGCAGATGATAATACACAAAATATAGTTTCATTTAGAAGAATCAACAAAGAGGGTGATTATACAATCGCTGTTGTTAATTTCTCTCCAGTTGAGCGTGGTGGTTATTCTATTGGTGTTCCAGATGACACAACATACAACGTTGTGTTAAACAGTGATGACGTTGCTTATGGTGGAAAGGGAACTTCTCCAAAGAAATACGTAGCACAAAAGGGTAATATGCATGGGCTTCCATATTTCATTAATTTGGAAATTCCAGCAAATAGTGTTATGTATTTAAAACCAGTTTTAAAGAAGAAAAAGAAATAAGAGGGAAATACAGGAGGAAGAGTAGACTATGTATTCTACAAAGAAAGAATGTGTCGCAATGTTACTAGCAGGCGGACAAGGAACAAGATTATATTCCTTAACTAGAGATGTTGCAAAACCAGCAGTGTCATTTGGTGGTAAGTATAGAATTATCGACTTCCCACTATCAAATTGTATTAATTCAAACATTGATACAATCGGTGTATTAACACAATATAAACCATTTGACCTAAACCAATATATCGGTAACGGACAACCATGGGACTTAGACAGATTGAATGGTGGTGTTTTTGTATTACCTCCATATTCAAAAGGTGGGGAATCAGGAGACTGGTATAAGGGAACAGCAAATGCTATTTACCAAAATATCGAGTTCATTGATAAATATGATCCAGAATACGTTTTAGTATTATCTGGTGACCACATCTACAAGATGGACTATGCAAAGATGCTTGCATATCATAAAGAAAAGAATTCAGATTGTACTATTGCTGTTATCAATGTTTCAATTGATGAAGCTTCAAGATTTGGTATCATGAATACAAATCCAGATAATTCTGTTTATGAATTCGAAGAGAAGCCAAAGCAACCAAAGAGTACAAATGCATCAATGGGTATTTATATCTTCAACTACAAGAAGTTAAGAAAGTACTTAATCGATGATGAAAATGATCCAACATCAAGCAATGACTTTGGTAAGAATATCATTCCTAATATGTTAAAGGATGGCCAAAGATTATTTGCTTATAAGTTCGAAGGCTATTGGAAGGACGTTGGTACTATTGCTTCTTTATGGGAAGCAAATATGGATATCATTAACGAAAATAGTGGTATCAACTTAGATGATAATACATGGAAGATTTATGCAAGAAATACAGCTGAGCCACCTCACTTCGTTGGTGCTCAAGGTAAGATTGTTAATTCATTAGTAACAGAAGGTTGCGAAATCGAAGGAACAGTTATTAATTCAGTTATCTCTTCTGGTGTTGTAGTAGCAAAGGGTGCAGTTGTTGAGAATTGTAACATTATGCCTAATGCTCAAATTCTTGAGGGTGCTGTTGTTAAGTACTCTATCGTAGGTACTGATGCTGTTGTTGGTAAGAACGCTAAGGTTGGCGATACACAACAAGGTCCAGATTGGCAAATTACAGTTGTTGGACCAAAAGCAAAAGTTGCTGATAATCAAGTTGTGCCAGTTAAGGCTATGGTTGACTAGGAGGTGCTGTTATGAATAATATGTTTAGCGTTATATTCGCAAGTGATCAAGAAACAAAATTAGATAATTTAGCATTACATAGAACTACTGCATCTCTTCCATTCTGTGCAAGATATAGATGCATTGACTTTACATTGTCAAATTTAGTAAATGCTCAAATTACATCAATCGGTATTATTACAAAATCAAATTACTCATCATTAATGGACCACATCAGAATGGGTCGTGATTGGGATTTAAACAGAAAGAATGGTGGTATTGTAGTATTCCCTCCATATGCTTCAAACACAACAAGAAATATCTTTAAGGGTAAGATTGAAGCTTTATATGGAATTCTAGAATTTATTGAAAAGGCTCCAGAAGAATATGTTATCGTAACAAATTCAAATGTCATTGCAAGTATTGATTTTGATGAAGTATATGATCAACACATTAAGAGTGGTGCAGATATTACTGTACTTTCGTACACAACAAAGCCAACATCATCAAAGAGATTACTTCTTGATGTAAATAAGGATGGCAAGGTTGTAGATACAAGAATTACACAAAAGGCTTCTGACGAACTTGCAGAAGTTGGTGTAAACGTATACTTAATGAAGAGAGATTTATTAGTTAGCTTAGTTATAGATAACTTTGAAAGAGGCTTTATTGACTTTGAAAAGAATATCATTCAACAAAAGGTTAACGACTTAAATATTTATTCTTACCATATTAAACAACATTGTGCGATTATCGACGATATCAAGACATACTACAACGAAAGTATGGCAGTTCTTGATTTCGATACAAGAGAATCATTATTCGCAGGTCCAGCTGGTAAGATTTATACAAAGGTTAAGGATAGTGTTCCAACAAGATATAGAGATAAAGCAGAAATTAAAAATTCATTAATCGCCGATGGTTGTGATATCAACGGTGTAGTTGAAAACAGTATTTTATTCCGTGGCGTTGTTGTTGAGGAAGGAGCTGTTATTAAGAATTCAATTATCATGGAAAATGGCCGTGTTATGAAAAACTCTACATTAAACTATATCATTACAGATAAGAACGTAGTTGTATCTGAAGATAGAAATATGAGTGGTTCAGAACTTTATCCAGAGGTAATTGCAAAGAACAAGACAGTTTAATCTGTTAAGGAGGAGGGTTTAACTATGGCTGAAACAAAGAAAACAAATACTAAAAAGGTAGCTGAAAAGAAAGAAGCTCCTAAGGCAGCTCCAAAGGCTGCTCCAAAAGCACAAGCTCCAAAGGCTGCTCCAAAAGCTGCCCCAAAGAAGGCTCCAACTCCTAAGAAGGTTGTTGAAGAAAAGAAGGTTGCTCCTGAAGTAAAACCTGTTGTTGAACAAAAAGTTGAAGTAAAAGAAGTTGTTAAGGAAGAACCAAAGAAGGAAGTAAAGGTTGAAGCTCCTGTTGCTGCAAAGAAAGACGAAAAGTTAAAAGTTTTATTTGTTGCAGGAGAAGCTAATCCATTTATTAAGACTGGCGGTCTTGCTGACGTTGCTGGTGCTTTACCAAAGGCGCTTGTTGAAAAAGGTGTAGACGCTAGAGTTATGATTCCTTTATATCTTGGTATTCCTCAAGAATTCAAGAATAATATGAGATTCTTAGGTAATTGTTATGTTCAATTATCTTGGAGAAGCCAATACTGTGGTGTATTCACATGTAATTATCAAGGAGTTACATATTACTTTATTGATAATGAATTCTATTTCAAGAGACATGGATTATATGGCCACTATGATGATGGTGAAAGATTTGCATTCTTCAGTAAGGCTATTTTGGAATCATTAAAGATTATTGGTTTTAAGCCAGACATCATACATGCAAATGATTGGCATACAGCTTTAGTTCCAGTATTCTTAGATTGCTATTATAGAAACGATGAGTTCTGTAAGAAGGCTCAAACAGTTTATACAATTCATAATATCGAATTCCAAGGCCAATATGGTGATGGTCTAATTGGAGATATCCTAGGATTAAATTATGATCAATCTCTATTAGTAAGATATGGTGGATGTGTTAACTATATGAAGGGTGGTATTGAAAGTGCAAGTAGAGTTACAACTGTATCTCCATCTTATGCAAATGAAATTCTAGACCCATATTATGGTTACGGAATGCAAGATATCTTAAATGCTAGAAAGTATAAGTTATCTGGTATTTTAAATGGTATCGATTTAGAAAAGAATAATCCAGCTACAGATAAGTCTTTATTTGCAAATTATGATGCAAAGACTGTATTTGAAAATAAGAAGTTAAACAAGGTAGGATTACAATCATTATTAGGACTTCCTGTAGATGAGTCAGTTCCAATGATTGGTATGGTAGGTAGATTAACTCATCAAAAGGGTATTGATTTAGTTACAGCCGTTATGGAAAGAATTCTAGATATGAATGTTCAAATGGTTGTTCTTGGTACTGGTGATTGGAAATATGAAAATATCTTAAAGGATATGCAAAACAGATATCCAGGAAAGCTTAGAGCTATCGTTAACTTCTCATCTGATATGGCAAGTAAGATTTATGGCGCATCAGATATGTTCTTAATGCCATCTAAGTTTGAACCATGCGGATTATCTCAAATGATAGCAATGCGTTATGCATCTGTACCTATCGTTAGATTAACTGGTGGTTTAAGAGATACTGTTGAAGCATATAACCATGAAACAGGAAAAGGTGATGGATTTACTTTCTTAACATATAATGCAAGTGATATGCTATATGCGATAGAAAGAGCTGTTGGTCTTTATAGAGACTATAAAGATGAATGGAAGAAAGTTGTTCAAAACGGTATGGCCAAAGATTTTGGTTGGTCAAATATCGCTGATCAATATATCAAACTATATAACGAAATAAAACAATAATTATATGTAGACCTTTATTTTAAGTGGGGAAAAAAATTAAGAGAAAGGTAGGATTTTTTAATGGAAAAACTTAGTGCGAAAGAGCTTGTAGAAATAGTTGAAGGTAAGTGTCAAAGATATTTTGGAAAGCCTTATACAATGGTTTCTAAACATCAACTATACAAAGCTATCTGTCTTACTGTTAGAGATATTTTAACAGAAAAGAGACTTGCTTTTAAGGGTAGAAGAATTCAACAAGAAACTAAGCAAGTATATTACATGTCAATGGAATTCTTATTGGGTAAATCTTTAAAGAATCATTTATTCAATTTAGGTTTAACTAAAGAATTTGAAGAAGTGTGTAAAGAACTTGGTACAAGCTTAGAAGAAATGTACGATATTGAACCAGATGCTGGTTTAGGTAATGGTGGTTTAGGTAGACTTGCTGCTGCTTATATGGAATCATTAACAAACCTTGACTATGTAGCTTCAGGTTTCTCAATTAAGTACGATTACGGTATCTTTAAACAAAAGATTAGCGAAGGTTGGCAATTAGAGTTGCCAGATGATTGGCTACAAAATGGTGATGTTTGGTTATCACCTCGTGAAGAAGATACATTCAGAGTTAAGTTTGGTGGACAACTTAAGGAAAGATGGGAAGATGGAAGATTATATATCGACCAAGTTAACTGCTACGAAGTAGATGCTGTTCCATATGATATGAACATCTCTGGTTACCATGTTGGTGCAGTTAATAAGTTAAGACTTTGGACAGCTAAGGCTCCAAACGATTTCGATATGCAATTATTCTCTCAAGGTCAATACTTAAAGTCATTAGAGCAAAAGGCTTTAGCTGAAAGTATTTGTAAGGTATTATACCCAGCAGACCACCATATTGAAGGTAAGCAATTAAGATTAAAGCAACAATACTTCTTTGTATCTGCTTCAATTCAATCTATCTTCAAGAAACATCTTAGAGATTATGGTAACTTAGATACTCTACCAGATAAGGTAGCAATCCATATTAACGATACACACCCAACATTATGTATTCCTGAAATGATGAGATTACTTCTTGATGAATATGGTTATTCATGGGAAAAGGCTTGGGATATCGTTACAAGAACTGTTGCATATACAAACCACACAGTTATGGCAGAAGCTTTGGAGAAATGGCCTGAAGAATTATTCAAGCAATTACTTCCAAGAATCTATCAAATCGTTTGTGAAATCAACCAAAGATTCTGCGCTGAACTTTGGGAGTTCTATCCAAACGATTGGAACAAGGTTTCATATAATGCAATCATCTCTTATGGTCAAATCAAGATGGCTAACCTATGCTTAGCTGCATCTCATACAATTAACGGTGTATCAGCATTACACTCACAAATCTTAAAGGACGATGTATTCCATGATTATTACAAGATGCATCCACTTAAGTTTACAAATGTAACAAATGGTATCACTTATAGAAGATGGTTAACAATGTCTAACCCAGGTCTTAGCAATTACATTGAAACTTTAATTGGTGACGGATTCTTAAAGGATGCTAACGAATTAAAGAAGTTAGCAGAATTCCAAGCTAAGAAAGAAGTTCTAGATAAGATTATGGAAATTAAGAAGGCTAATAAGGTTGCTCTTGCTAAGTATATTAAGGAAAACAATGGAGTAGATGTTGATCCTAACTCTATCTTCGATGTTCAAGTTAAGAGATTACATGAATATAAGAGACAACTTCTAAATGCTCTTCATATCATTGATTTATATTATAGATTAAAGGAAAACCCAGATCTAAATATCAACCCAAGAACATTTATCTTTGGTGCTAAGGCTGCTCCAAGCTATTACATGGCTAAGCAAATCATCAAGTTAATTTGGTGCCTTGGTGAACAAATCAATAATGATCCAGACATTAAGGGTAAGATTAAAGTTGTATTCCTAGAGAACTATAGAGTTTCTTTAGCTGAAATCGTTATGCCAGCAAGTGATGTTTCTGAACAAATCTCAATTGCAGGTAAGGAAGCTTCAGGTACAGGTAACATGAAGTTCATGATTAATGGTGCAGTTACAATGGGTACAATGGATGGTGCTAACATCGAAATCTTCGAAAATGTTGGTGCAGACAATATCTTTATCTTCGGTAAGAGAGCTAATGAAATTGATGAAATCAATAGAAATGGTTATGCTCCTTCATACTTCTATAACTCTAACCCAAGAATTAAGAGAGTTATCGATGGTTTAAGAGAAGGTATCAATGGCGTACAATTCAATGAAATTGCAGATAGCTTAGTAAATTCAGATACTTACAAGGTATTATGTGATTTCGATTCATATTGTGAAGCTCAAGATAATCTAGATAAGGCATACTCAGACAAGTATCGTTGGGCAAGAATGTCATTAATGAACACAGCAATGGCAGGCTTCTTCTCATCAGATAGAGCTGTTCAAGAGTATGTAGATCGTATCTGGAAATTAACACCAGTTGATTTCACAAAGCCTATTAAAGAAGTTAAGATTGCTAAAACAGTTAAGAAAACTAAATAATGCAAATTTTCTTTGATAGTAAAAACACAAAATATAAGAAACCATTCGGGGCAGTAAGCAATGATGAAACAATAGAATTCAATGTTTTCTGCCAAGATGGTGTATTTGTACAAAAAGCTTTAATAAAAGTATATCCAGATGGTCAAGAGGAACCTTTTGAGTTCCCTCTTGACTATTCTTATTCAAAAGATGGTTTATCTTGTTTTACAGGCTATGTTAAAGATTTAGAAGTAGGTTTATATTTCTACAAGTTTGTTTTCTACACAGAAGAGGGTGAATTTGTAAAAGCTCAAGAAGGTGCAGACACAGGCTATCAATTAACAATCTATGATTCAGATTATGAAACACCTGACTTCGCAAAGGGTGGGGTTATTTATCATATATTTGTAGATAGATTCTGTAAGGGTAAAGATCCATCAATCAAGTTTACAAAGCAAGGTGTTCTAAAAAGATGGAATGAGCCTCTAACTTTAAGAGACCCAGATGGCGTATATAGAGCTAATGATTTCTATGGTGGTAATTTCCAAGGAATCATAGATAAACTTGATTATCTAAAAGAACTAAATGTAACACTTTTATATTTATCACCAATTTTTAAATCATCATCTACTCATAGATATGATACTGGCGATTATATGCAAGTTGATGAACTTCTTGGTTCTGAATCTAAGTTCAAAGAACTTATAACTAAGGCTCATGAAAAAGGTATAGAGATTATGCTTGATGGTGTATTTAACCATACTGGAGCAGATAGCTTATACTTTAATAAATTTGGAAATTATGATTCGCTTGGTGCTTACCAATCTGAACAAAGCCCATATTTTAATTGGTATACATTCTATAAATTCCCAGACGAGTATCATTGTTGGTGGGGAGTTACTGTATGCCCAACAATCAAAGCTACACCAAATGGCTTTAGAGATTTAATTACAAATCCAATTAATGGTGTAATAAAGAAATGGTCTTCTTTAGGCGTTAGAGGCTGGAGATTAGACGTTGTCGATGAACTAGCCGAAGACTTTGTTAAAGACATCAGAAAGGCTATAAAACGCGTTAATAAGAACAATCTTATGATTGGAGAAGTTTGGGAAGATGCTTCAAATAAGGTTGCTTATGAATATAGAAGACATTATTTCCAAGGTGAAGAACTTGATGGCGTTATGAATTATGTATTTAAAAATGCTATCTTGGGCTACACAATGGGTGGAAGTGCTGAGTGGTTTAAAGATAATGTAGATAGTATTATTGAAAACTATCCAAAACAATCTTTAGATTGTTGTATGAATTTAATAGGTACACATGATACAGAAAGAGCATTAACTGTTTTAAGTGGCGTATGCGAGAGTGCTTCATGTGCATCAAAAGAAGAAAAGTTAGAGTATAGATTAAGAAAAGATGCTTATGATCTTGCAGTGAGAAGATTAAAGATTGCTTCTGCATTACAATTCGTTCTTCCAGGAATACCTACAATTTACTATGGTGATGAAATAGGAATGCAAGGATTTGAAGATCCTATGAATAGATTGCCAATGGATTGGGGTCATATAGATAAAGATATTCACGCTCACTATGTTGCTCTTGGTAATATGAGAAATAAATATAGAGATGAAATGGTTGG
>AUXO015766906.1_pt1 | contig 10490 bp, 20 predicted proteins | sample 768731 | NCBI WGS metagenome assembly AUXO01 (sample SAMN02715735, study PRJNA202380) | gut metagenome | biome: sheep rumen | host: Ovis aries | place: New Zealand: Palmerston North | reverse complement strand
CTATGGTAACATCTTTTATTGACTTTCTTGTCGGCTCGTCAACTACTTCCGCCTCAATAACTTCGTTATCTTTAGCAGGTGGTGGTGTTGGAGTCTTTGGTGTTGCCTTTACAGCAGGTTTCTTATCTGTTGACTGCTTCTTTGCTTTTGCAGTCTGTGTTGTCTTTTTAGCCATTTTTGATAAATTGGTTTAAAGGGTTAATTACTTAAGTTAAACTTTTGGCAGTGTTTAATTTATTTCAACTAGTGTCGAAAGGATTAAACAATCCTATGTCTAACTCCGGATTAAAAGTTGGTAACTGTATGGTCACGGTAGGAGAAGTTATCATCTTCTCATAAGCATTCTCTAAAACTGTGTAGTTCGCCTTTAAATTGGCACGGGTTTCTTCTGCCACTGTACCAAAGTCTGGTATTGCGATTGCAACAGAAGACTGACACATCGGAGTTTGCTTAATGATAATAATCTTCTCCTTTTTGGCACTATTACTAGCACAGTGCCCAACGTAACCACATGTAACTCCAAACAGGAAACTAATAAACAACTGCCAAAACAGTTTATTGCTCCTGTTATAACGTGCGATCGCGAGTATTGTAAGACTTCCGATCAGCAGTAATGTAAGTGTTGACATGTTTACGCTTTAAAAGGGTTCTTAGAATTTTACGCATTCTATGCAAATCTGACTTTATAGTTCCCTTTGGCATATTCAACGCTTCATGTATCTGCTCTATTGTCATATTATCTACGTAGAACATTCTACAAACTTCTCTATACGAAGGAGGTAGTTTGTCAAACAGTTCTACAAGACTATCATACGTCATCTTATTGATGTACGTTGCCTCAGTATCTCCAACATAATCTTTAAGAGCACTTACGGATGTGTTCTCTGTTAGAGAATAACTGTCTTTGACAGTTCTGAGGTAGTCAATAGCAACATTCTTTGTTAGGATACGTAACCATCCTCCAAATGAAGAATAGTTCGTAAACTTCGAGAGTTTATCGTACACTTTAAGAAATACAATATTTGTAATGTCACGTGCTTCGTCTCTATCTTTCACATATGTGTACAATAGATTGTCGACGAATGGTTTGTATCTCTTAAAGAGTTGATTGAAAGCTGATTCTGAACCAGCTTGCGCGCTTTTGATAAGAGCGATCTCCTCTTGGGTAATATCGTTCTTCATCAAATCAAATATTAAAAAGGTAAATCTCTAGACACACGTATAAACCACAGATCATTTACATTCTCTGTGAGATTACTGTGAAGTTTTTGTTTTTGTGCATCAGATAAGGAAGTTATTTTATTCAACATACCTGTTGCTATCCTGAGTTTTACCTGGATTGTATAATAGCCTTCGTTGGCGAAAAGACCTACTACAATATTGTTATTAATCCATTTTAACAGATCGACAACATCAAAGTTTGACATTATTTTTGCCCACATGTATTCACCCGAATTGTCAAATGGACTAATTATAGTGCCACATGTTTCTGCTATAATCATACTTTGAGTGTTTTTATTATGAATTCTGCTAATTTTGAATCAATTTTGTACCTTTTAGAGATTTCTTCTATTATTTCTTTTGTAGTTGCACCTCTGCTACGTAAATGAACACATGAATTTTGTATGTACAGGGTTTTTGTAGCAAAGAAATCATTCCAATCCGCAACAACTTTCCAATAGTTAAAATCTTCTGTTCTGTCGTAGGTAAACAGCATTGTTAATCTTAAAACATCTTTAAACTTTGTTAATTTTGGATTTAACTTGTCTTTAAGTTGTTTTGAGATTAATTTAGCTTTTTCTTTTTTTGAGTGTACAGCACTCGTTCTATACGGACGTACTACGTTGTCATAGACGTATTCTATGAATCGATTACGACACTTACACCAACGAATTGTCATATCCCACACTGGTGGAATACGATCAGAAATCATTTTCCTGTATCCGTTCATGTCTTTGCAGGTTTACACCCAAAGGGTGGGCACTTTCGCAGTTCCCGCGTGACTTAAACCCCCGAAGGGGACCACTTACGCTACGTTAGTGTAGTCAACAATATTGTTAATATTGCCAGTTAATTGTTTTCGACCTAATAATGATGTACTCCACTGTGTAATCAAATCCAATTTACCCCCATTAAAAGCCCCCGAAGGGGCAAACGTATGCTTTACGAAAATAAGTACATATGAAAATATAAATACACATTAACCAAAACTAAATTTATAGACACACTAATAGGTAATAAAATAGCATACGTTTTGGTGGAGGTAGAGCGATTCGAACGCTCGTCTTACACAGCTTTATAATCTAAAGGTCTTTAGGTCCTACATGCGCGGCCAAACGCATATAGGCGAATTGATATTGTATTCAACAATCTATCAATAATGTCTTCAGACGTCTCCTACAACAGTATTTATAAACTATTGTATACAAGATCAATCAGAGATTATATCGTGTTGAATAACGGCTTATAGCTCTTGTTACGCACGTGATCGGTTCTTGAAAACATCATGAGGAAGCCACGGACCCAATTGTCAAACGTCAGACTTCCAGCCTCAAGGGTCGCATGATTCGAGTTTGATATAAGCACATTTACACCTGTGTTGGTGGTTCCGCCAGTACTGGCTTATAGCTCTTGTACTTAGTGTTAATTCACTATTGTTGCATGCCCGACGGTACTATAGGTCTTTCATCCGAACTCAACCATGTCTAAGCATGCTCAATAACTGCATCAATGTGTCTGTATTGTTGGCTTGATGGATAACTAATATTCACCCTTTTTGAAATCAGCCATGAATGGCTCAACGGTGATTACCAGTTGTAGCGGCGACGCTCATACTCCCACTCGAATGAGTAGTATGTTGGATAGTTGTCGCGGAGCTCCTTAATGTGCTCATTGTTCTCGCGTTCGATCTGGTCGAAGGTTTCGCCCTTCTTCTTGTCGACTTCCTTGAGCTTCTTCTTATACTCTGTAGGAGTCAACTTACCAGTCATGATGTCGTCAAGGAGCTTCTTAGACTCTGTAAGAGCATCCTTAGTCGCAGCTTCTTCTTTACGACGTTTGCGGAGTTCCAAGAGCTCACGTTTGTTGACGTAATCAGCCATCTGCATGATGTTCATCAACTCGTTGCGTTTCTTCTCGTCCTTCTCCTTCTGGATCTGCTCTTTCGCAGCCTTGACGTTCTCGTCTTCGAACTTGTTTTCGTCCTTGATCTGATCTACGATGTCCTTTGACTCTGCAGCTTCTGCTGCTGGCTTTGTCTCTTTCTTGTCTTTTGCCATAATTCTTTGATAGATTTTAAATGGTTAATATTAAAAATGTTTAATTTTTATGTTGATGATATAATCATCATCTTCATAAATTTTTGTGTGCTTTTTAGGTTTTTGCACTACTAAACGAGCTCGGTGGGATGGTCCGTATTCGTTTTTAAATGTCTTCTTAGTCATGATCTAACCATGAATTGTAGAGTTGAGTTATAATACTTCTAGTGGTCTCTGTAAACCCATATTTCTTAGCGATCTTTGCGCTTACAGGTGACCCTTGTGCAATAAAGCTACAAGACGCCATAAATGCAGGATCTGCACCATGGTCGGTGAGACCCTTTATTATGTCTACAGCGAGCTTATCTATACTAGAAATATCTCTACAATATTCAGCTAGATATATGACTGAAGAATCACCGTTTTCTGTATAGTTATTCCTAGATACAGTTACCGGTGATTTTACTGACTCTGCAAGAACTTGACAGAGTTTTGAGAATCCTATTGTCTCAACTTTAACGGTTGATTGATCCTCAATAAACGATGCCTGTTCTAGCATCGCTTTGATTTGCTTACGATTGGGAGTTGTTCCGTCGTAAAGGATTACAATAGCTTTTGTTTTTGTCTCCATGCTCTAATCTCCGTTTATGTGTATGGTTAGACCTTTTGTAGGATGTGCTTTCGATGAATCCTTTTCTGCCGCTCGATGTTGTGTATTATCTATAGGCGGTATAGATTGATCATCTGAACTTTGATGCGACCCTCGATATTCATCTATAGGATTCTTCTTTAGGGTACTGTCAGCTGAGTCATACACATCCTTACTGGTTTCGTAGGTACTTATAAATGTGGTGTAATCAACATACCCAAAACTATTTATAGCCTTATCGGCTATTATTGCTACAGTTTTTGGTTCCATTGTGTTTATGATACTAATAGCTGATAACCGATTGGCATCATCTTTAGAATCCACAATGAACTGATCACTGTTTGTGTACTTTGGGAAAGCCACGTTTTCAGCAATACCTACAATTTTAAGTGAATCTTTGTCACTAAGGGATGCTTTAAGCACACCTGTTGACGTTAGAGCTACTGTAGCTCCTACGCTCACTATTGCTGACATTAATACCAGCAATAGGGCTGAAATTAAATTCTTCATAACTTTTGATAAGTTTTAATTAAATGAATAAATTGGTTGTTGCCCTCTCCTCGTTTCACATCCAGGGGTTGAGGTTTCCTGGTAATACTCGAGTTCTACAACAGTACAGGGTGATGGACCTAAGCCCACCATCCTGTAGGGAATTTAGTCAAACAGATCTTTCAACACTTCCTCCATATCTTCAACGATATCGGCCGCATCCTCATCGCTGTCAAATGTGGTGTATTGTTGACACCTGATATAGATGTCATGTAATTGTTGTATCTGTCCTTGAGAGATCATTACTTCACAACAATGTTTTTAGCAACAAATCCACTCTTGTCCTTTGAACCAATAGCAATCGCCTTGAGTTTAGCACCATGCTTCTTGACAAGTTTTTGTTTTTCGAAAGAAGCCTTGTTTGTTGCCACGAGTTCACCCTTGTAGATGACATAGTACTTCGTAACCTTCTTGCCCTTAGCGTTGGTTGACTCTGACTCAATCCAATTGGTGATATCGCCATTGTTTACAACAATTGTGTCTTTGGTTGCTGCTGACATTGAAAGTGCAGCACATGCAATTACTGCAGTAATAAAAAGCTTTTTCATAACTTTGATAGTTTAATTTTTGGTTGTTAAAGTGTTGTGACGCCAAATAACATCACGTGTAAGTTGTTGTCTTTGTCTACTGTACGCAATGAATTCTGAAAGCTGACATACACAATTCGATTGCGAAAATACAGTTTAAGATGCTTTATACCAAGTGTCTTAAACGCAATATACACATCGTTGAATTTGTCAGCATCGAATTTAAGTTGCATCGGTGGTAGACTGCTTGTAAGGCTATCTATTATACTACTCGATACCGTTTTACGTAACATTTTGAGTCGTATGAGCTCACTTTTCCTAAAATAATGCTCACATTCTTCGTCATGAGTAATACCATTAACAATTTCTCGGGCGTAGACTGCACCCTTGTTCTTGGCGTTAACTACTACATAATAGGGTCCGATCGGCCTTTCGTACCCCCTTGGTTTGAGTCGTACAAGATCACCTTGTTTTGCTTTTAAGCTTCGTTTGTTGTTTAGTGCGCACATTTTTAATAATTTTGATAATTATTTTGTTACTATGAAGCGCCCCTTCCAGTCTGTATAGACTTTCTGGAGCACTTCTTTTCTTCTCATAGCTGCATAATATGATAATTTTTCAAACAATAACATAGAACAGCCATTCTTCTTGAAATAGACTCGATATAACTCTTTGTCTTTCTTATTCCGTAGTTTCATAGTGTTGTGTTTTCGTTGAAAAATACTTTATCGTATCATTAGCTGCATTAGTAGAATCTATACGATTGGTTAAGTCGTATAGATCTAACTTTATGTCTTCGATCTCCCTTTCTACTATGTTTATTCTTATTATGTTGCTAATGAGATAAACTGCAATAGAAATTAATGCTATCCACAGACTCCATTTTTCTTCTTTCATCGTTCTACTTGAATTTTTATTGGAACTTTTCCGTCTGATAAGTCATACATCAACAACGCATCTAGCAAATCATTCAGCTCTTGTTCATTGTCCAAATAAACAATGCCTTTGTCCTGTTTGAGCTGAGATTCAATAGACATACAGTCACCATGCTTTACAAATCTGCCGAATAGACGTACTACTGCTTGAAATACGTTATTATCATCTATATTTGTAATAGTGACTTTTATATTCTTCTTGTCAGTTTGCTTAGATGAACGTTTTCTGTACTGAACAGGCTTGTCTCGAACCTTTCCCTCTTCGACAACTTTTGCAGATTTAATATCATCTGGTATAACTCTTGTCAGGAATAATAACAGTTGTTCCAGATGCTTTGCGAGAGCTTTTGCTAGATCATATGCGGTTTCTTCTGTTACCGAGGCTAATGCGCTTTGCCATTCACCTATTACTTGAAAATCTTTTTCGTTGAGTGTCAAAGTTACTTCTTCGACATTAACCTTTTTGCTTACTAATTCCATACTCAATAGTTTTTGTAGACAACTGTAAATAAGCGTATAGCTAATGCTACGAGTATTGTGCACAGTGTAATCATTGTCGGATTAAAATACTCGCATGGGAGAACACATATTGGTATAAACCATAGGAATGCAGCTATAGATAGAACCACAATAAACGAGCATATAATGCCCGATTCTTCATTAAAGGCAAATGCCAATAATTTTTTAATCTTTTTCATAACTTTGATAGTTTTTTGTGATTTGTTTTATTCAAACAATTTGTTTATTTCTTTTGTTATGTTGTCACGATGTTCTGACTCGTCAGACAGTAAAGTATTGTATTCCAGTTCGATCGAGTGCATTTGTTCAATTGTGTCTGTAATATTCTTTTTTCCTTCAATAAATTCTTTATTAAGTATTTTTAAATCTTTGTATTTTCTAATTAGTATTTTTACATACTCGCGATACCTTTTTAGATCACATATTGTCATCATTTGTGCACGATCTAGTGTGTTTACACATGCTTTTACTTCTTTGTTTATTCTTTTACTCATTTTTCTTTTGCCGGTTTGATAATCTGTTGGCTCTTCAGGCTCTAATTTTATTTAAACGTAAGCGTACATGAGTCGTATTCAATAGTTTCTGAAGTGTCTGTTTCATCCTTCTTTTCGTCCCATTCTTTTTCTTCTTTGTGCCACATTCTAAGAAGAAAAACCCATCCGATTACGCCTGCTAGAAGACCAGAATAAGAACATACCAATGAGATACTTGCAAACAGTTCATACTGTTCTGTAATTATGCCTGCTATTATACTTATTATTGCTAATATTACCAAAATAAGCGCTGTATATAATGAGATTTTCATACGCATTCCTCCTCTATCACGAGATCGTTGTCTAATTCATCACTAGGGATAACATATTTACCATTTTTTGCATAGGTCTCTATTTCATCGTCCTCACCATCCTTTTTTTGTATTAGTACAACAATAGGATATTCATCTGAGTTACGATCGAAACACAAAATACGAACGTTGCGTCCGTCTCTTGTCACAACTTTTGCGCCTTGTTTTGCTTTTTCAATATCAAAAGGTATTGTTCTGACAGTCGGTTTTTGCTGCTCGTTTGCCTCTTTAAGAGCATTTTCAACTCTAGTACTCAACTCATCAATAGTATGAGTCATTGTTTCTTTAAGGTCGTCTAATTCTATTAACAAACCTTCTAATTTTTTCAAATCTTTCATAATTTGTTGTGATAGTATTTATGCTGTTATCTGCAGCTTTATTTAGCTTTAAATTGATAATCAAAAGAAAACACACCTATCTTCACAGACGAGTGTGTTGGTGCATAAACACGTTTCACAACGTATTCTTGCTTTTTCATTAATGGTCCGAAATGTGTAATAACCAACAATAGGTAAAAATAAAAGCTGTTTTAAGAATAGTACCGCCAATCGGATTCGAACCGATATACACTATAGAGTTATGAGTATAAATTTGGGGCGGTTTTTAGCTGATCGGCCAGCTGATGTGTATTTCTCCAACTAGAATGACGGCATAAACAGTACATATCTTCACAGACGTGTACTGTAAACATGAAAACGCTTTTTCATGGCATGGTTCATGAAAGAAATTTGCCCAAATGCATTGTTCCTCACCGCAGAATCGAACTACTTCCCGTTTCGTGACGGCAAATGACCCAAACTATACCGTTTCCCTTTTAGCATAGTTTTTATCATAGTGAGGGATGTGTCCTGATATAATTGTATTTTGAGACAAAGTGTTAGCTAACTCAATTCGAAAATACTCAATCAGGACGTTTGCCTAACCCAATAGGCTGAGTACACCCGATCTGCACCCGCTGTTGTCTCACAGGGATTCGAACCCCAACAAACAGAACCAAAACCTGTTGTGCTACCATTACACCATGAGACAAAGTGAGCATACTATCTTCACAGACGGTATACTCTAGCATTTAACATAAAAACAAAATGTTGTTGACAAACCGTGATTCACATCAGAGCTTGTCTGTTTGCTCAATAACAATTTGTATACTAACAAATGGTTAATAAAAAATGCCTGAAATGTATAAGTATGTATGTAGAAAACATTGTCAAATTGTTCTCCGTGGTGATAGCAAATCACATAACAGTCATGCTGTTCACGGAGGGAAATATACTACTTCAAATCAATGTAGTGTTGATTAAACTCGTGCCACTCTCCATCAAATAGAGAAGCTTCAGAGTCTTCATCTTCATCGAGCTGTAAATGTACTACATGCTCAATTTCTTTGGCTACAGCTTGGTAAAGGCTGCGAGCAACATTGATATTCACAGTGTCTTTCGACATGTATGATTCGAAGTCGTTTATTGCTGTTTCTTTTTCTTCGTCTTCACAGATAGTATCTGCAAAACTAAAGACTTCATCAAATTCTTTAAGACAAGCAATCATACTGTCTCGTTCTGCTACTGTTCCAGACAATGCCGGACAAACAGGAATTGGTTCTGATTTGCAATGTGCAATACAAACCGTTGTAAATGCGATCACAAATGCACATATAAAACCCAAAAAACAGTCTTTTTTCATGTTTTGATAACTTTTAATTGGTTTGTAACTCTAGTTTGTTGAAAGATTTTAGTTTTAAGCCCTCATACCACATCAAGGTATCTTTCATAATGAGAGATTTTACGTTCTCCCCTGCATGAGATGCAAGAGAGAGACGAAGGGATTTCAACCTTTTTTACGTAAAATGTCCTTATTATACGTCGACGTCCAACCTGAAGAATATGTGCCGGACTTTGAGCGACATGCATTGAAGTCGATACGGAATGTCAAGTCTTCATTCTCAACAAACAGTCTTATCTTTGTCCTACCTTTATGGACTCACCTCGGCATGATAAGAAACCTTTTTGATTACGACATAGAGTTGGTGATTACTCTAACGAAGGTCACATACTACTTGCAGCGCGTGGATGTGACTTACACGATTTTGTGGTTACATAACCGTTTTACTTAGGCTTACGCCTTTGTCAGGAACGCTTATGTAACCTAGTTTAAACTACCACTCGCCAATTTATAGAGACTTGTGACTCTTCCGTTGTAGGAGTTGGTTTAGTAGTTTATATACAGCGTATCAATAGATTGTTCTATAGAGTCTCATTCGCAGTAACCCCCCGAACGCGCTGAGGCGCTGGGGGTTACCGTGATTAGAACGGACGTTCTGCTGGTGCTGCTTGTGTGTCTGCTGGTTGGGCAGGTGCTTGTGCAGATTGTGCTGCTGGTGTAGACTGTGCAGGTTGTGTGGCAGGGATGTCTTCGTTTGCAGTCTCTGCATTTACCGCTTTGCGATAGAAGCGATTCTCCATACGAGAACCTTGTTCTGCAAGACCAAACTTGTCTACCCAGTGGTATTCAACTTTGTTGTCCTGCTCTACAGCATGGTCAATGATACAAAAGACAGAAATCTTGTCTTTTGTAACAGGAGTTGTAGTACCCTTGATGTAGACTTGTGCACCATTGACATCATTCTGGTAGCACATACCTTTAGCTAGTTTGTACTCCAGTACGACACCGCCTGGTATCTCCAGTAGATCGTCAAGCATCTCGACTTGTCCCTCGGCTTTTGCTCTGGGTAGGTCTACAAGGTAGCCACCCTGTGCATCTGGTGTCATTGCTGCATACGGCTTTAATTGGTCGAATAACCCTGGGAAATCTTCATCCCATAAGATTGTACGACGGCTGCCTGACAGTAAGCACTTTTTGTTCTTGAGGGTTAGGACAATATAACGGCTTTTAACACCGTTATTATTCTCATTTTTCGCCGTGCCCAATGACATAGCGATTGTCTTGTAAGTGCCAAACTCAGCACCTTGCATAATTCTTCCCATAATTCTTGATGATTTTAAGGGATTAGATGGACGAGAGACATAACGCTATATATTAATACATATGGATACCGAAGTGGTAGGCTATAATGCATTAATACGGTGGACAGAGAGAGTCTCTCGTTTCTTTCTGTCCGTAGTCACCCAAAAGACGAAGTATGTTGCTTCTAAAGTCGTCGGAAAGGCATATAATCCGGAGGGTTGTCGTAGTATGTTTCTTCTAAAAGCGTAT
>AUXO013584126.1_pt1 | contig 10490 bp, 6 predicted proteins | sample 768731 | NCBI WGS metagenome assembly AUXO01 (sample SAMN02715735, study PRJNA202380) | gut metagenome | biome: sheep rumen | host: Ovis aries | place: New Zealand: Palmerston North | reverse complement strand
ATGCAATAGACAAGCTCATTTGCAACGGACAGATATCGGAAAATCCAATCCGTCACAACATCGCAGCCGTATCCGTTGGCATCTGCGGCGGCATCCCCACGCTCGACCTGGACTACTCCCTGGATTCCCACGCCGATGTGGATTTGAACGTGGTGATGACGGACGACGGCCGCTACGTGGAATTGCAGGGTACCGCCGAACACGAACCATTCACTGAAGAAGAACTTGCAGAACTTCGTTCCCTGGCACGTGGCGGACTTAAGAAGATATTCTCTCTCCAGCGCTCTTGCGTACGCAAGAACTGAACCGTCTTCCGTCAGAAGGAACGGATCTGTGCAATTTCAATGCGCCGGTTGCGGGCGAAGGTTTCCATGTCGATTCCTTCAGGAACGACTGGCGTAACGTAGGCGTTGCCGCATGCAGCGCAACACGCCCCGTCATTCAACGGAGCACCACACGACGGACAGCACGTCTCAAGTATCTCGCCACATTGCGTACACCTCTTGCCTCCTGCGGGAGATGCCGTTTTTCTGTCTGCCTTGTAGTACAGGCGCCCGTTGACAACATAGGGAATGTTCGAGGGACATTCGCAATTCGGGCAATATCCATGGACTGCAACTTGAAACGGGATGTCAGAAACGGCATTTGAAGAGGCTTTGCTCTCTTCTTCGAGAGAAACTCCTAGAAATTCCGCTATCCTGCGTACGGTTTCTTCGGAAAGTTTCGTAACCATCCCGCTTTCAAACATCGATATGGCCGACTGCTTGCAGCCAACCTGCTGGGCAAGGGCCGACTGGTTCAACCCCTTTGCCTGCCGCGCCTCCTTGAATTTGAGGCAAATATCTTTTGAAAGACTGATCATTTCTTGTCCTGTCAACGGCAGATAGTATGCCTTTTCCCGGTGCGTTTGGCAATCACCCATTTATCAACAGATATCAACATATTTATCACAAGTTATGTTATAAACACATGTTAATAACCTTGTTTATAACCTCGTTATCAACAATGATGTGATAAATTGTTGATAATGAAGGTCATGTTTGAGGTGATATGTTGGCACCTTTCAATTCACAGTTCGGGAATATGAAAAGCCTGCAATCGATGGGACCGTTGTAGAATGGAATCCGTGTAACGTAGTAAAGATTGATCTGCTTCGACAATTCGGGGCTTCCCGTAAGAACCGCCCCTACATATCCAGAACACTTTTCATTCATGAACGTGCCTATACGCTCGTATACGGGTACCAGCTCAGCTGGATCGCCAAGCCTGATTCCATATTCCGGATTGAAGAAGACGCAACCCTTGTAAGCCCCCTTCTCTACGGTAAAATCGGGAATAGGCGTATCGCCGAAATCGCATGCCTTGAACGTGATATACTGCGAGACGCCGGCAGCGTGCGCGTTCAACTGGGCATTCTGAACAGCTTCAGGTGAAATATCGGTTGCTATGATCGGCGGAAGATTGTCTTTATTTTCCTGTTCGGCCGCTTCAAGAACCATATCTTTCCACATCTGCTCAGGAGATACGCCAAACCTCTGGCGTGGTGCCACGCGCGGAGCAGTTTCACCAGGAATGATCTGGTGATAACCCTTGAGCGACATGAAACCAAAATGCGATCTCAAAGAACCGGGCGCTCGACCAATTGCGGCAAGTGCAGCTTCGATGGCCGGTGTTCCCGATCCGCACATGGGCGAAATGAAAGGAGTCTTCCTATCCCACTTCATTGCATCTATGCATGCTGCGGCAAGAGTTTCCTGCATCGGAGCCGAACCGGGTATCTTGCGATAGCCACGCTTCGAAAGAGGTGCGCCGCTCGTATCGAGATATATGATCATCCTGTCGTTTTCCCAGTGCAGGAAAACGGCCGCTCCACGATCGTAGTCAGGCCCTGAATCCGGTCGCCGGTTGCATTTCATCCTGATTCTATCGACTATCGCATCCTTGGTGACGAGCGAAGGAAGCCGGGTGTCGCGCACGGTATCGTTATGCACTATGGAAGAAACTGAAAAATACCCATCGGCCTCAAGAAGGTTTTCCCAATCTATCGATCCCACCAATTCATATAGTTCCCTTACATGCCGGCAGGTAGCCCTCAAAAGCGGAACAAGGACGCGATGCGCCGTCCTGATACGCAAGTTCAGCCGGAACACATCCCTGATGGAACCTTTCACCACTACCGTGTTTTCGGAAGAATCAATAAGCGAATAGCCCAGATTCCCCACCTCCCTTTCAACCCACGGCGCAAGTCCTTTTGCACACGATAGGATGATCGGATAGGATTTATCCGTCCAGATTTTCACTGCTTATCTTACCAAATCAATTGACGCGCAACGGCATCATCACATAGATGAACGGAACAGAACACTTTATAAGAGCCGGAGACGTGCCGTTGTTCAGTTCGATGGTGACCTCGTCTTCATCGATTGCCTTGAGTGGATCCATCACAAAGCTTGGATTGAAGACAATGTCTATCTTGGATCCGTCATACTTGATTGGAACAATGTCGCGAACTTCGCCAACGTCCGCCGCACTCGATGAAACTATGAGCTGGTTGGCGTCAAATGTAAGACGAGTGGAGCTGGATTCTTCCATAGTCATCACGCTCGCGCGATCAAGCGCAGACAGCAGGAGCTGGCGATCCACCACCACATGCTCCGCGCAAGATTCGGGAATAACCTGGCGATAGTTTGGATAGACTTCATCCAAAAGCTTTGAATATACCTTTGTATGTCCAATCTTGAACGCGATCTGCGTTTTTTCAATCGTAATCCTCACGTCCCCATCGCTTGTGAGAGAACGCTGAAGCTCTCCAACCACCTTGGAAGGAAGAATGACATCCTTTTCCGCAGTCTCTGGTATCTCAATCTCATGTTCTATGAGAGCAAGACGGCGTCCATCCGTGGCAACCAGCGTGAGCTTCCCCGAGCGGAAAGACGTCAGCACACCCTTGAGCGTCTTGCGTGTATCGTCTTGAGATGCCGCATAAGCCGTCTTGCGCAGCATTTCCCTCAACGTGATCTGCGGAATTACATATTCGAACGAATCGCTGTCAGACGGAAGCTTCGGATAATCGACAACCGACATTCCCGATATCTTCGATGTCGAGGAACCGGCCTTTATCACAGCCCTGTCGCTTGCATCTACTTCCACCTCGATCATTCCATCCGGCGCTTTGGCTATGGTATTCAAAAGCAGCTTCGCAGGCAAGGTCGTGGCACCCTCGTTTTCAACCTCGCACTCTACGACCGATCTGATGGATATGTCCATGTCCGTCGTCGTCATGTAGAGATTTCTGTCCTTGGCTTCTACAAGGATGTTCTGGATGATTTGAAGCGCACCTTTGGAAGGGACGATGTTCTGAACCGTCTTCAGACCTTCCAGAAACCTGGATCTCGTGATTTTGAATTTCATTGACAACTCCTTTTGGCTGTTCTTTCCTGTGTTTCGAAACTCGCCGGAGATTTTACCTTAATATGGTTGTAGTTGTAAAGCATGAATAATCTTCATATTAAAGATGTCGATAATGTTGACAAGTGTGTTCCAGCCTTGTTTTATGGCGGCGATAGCGCGATTCGGATTGTAGACACCATTGACGTTTTCTGTCGACCGTTTTAAACATGTTCCAGACGGACGCTTTCGCAGTTGACAACCGCCGGAATTGTAAACAAGTTGCATACCGTGTATCGACAGGTTGTCATTACAGCAAGTCGGACGGTTTTCTTCCAAGAAGGGATGTTATTTCCTCCATGGCTTTTTTAAGGTTCGGTTCAACGTCAAGGCGCTTCTGAATCGTCTGCGATCCATGGTAGACCGTGGCATGCGTCTTTCCAAAAGCCTTGCCTATCTCAGGGAGCGATTTGGTGGTAAGCTTGCAGGAGAGGAACATGGCAAGCTGGCGTGGAGTGACGAGAGTTTGCGTTCTTTGCGACGATACTATGTCCGCCAGCGAAACGCCGTAGAACTTCGCAACAGTCTGCATTATGTCGTTGATGGAGAGATCCTTTATGATCTGTTCCTCTTCTATGGAGTCTTTCAGCAGATGCTGCGCTATTTCCACGGTCAAAGGCATGCTGGCGTTCATGTCCATGAAGGTGACTATCCTCGAAAGAGCACCCTCTATGGCACGTACGTGGGAACGTATGTTTTCAGCGATGTATTTAAGGATTTCTTCAGGTATTATCTTCTGTGCCGACAGTGCCTTGGACTTGAGAATGGCCAGGCGCGTCTCGTATGAAGGCGATTCGATCTCCACGACCATGCCTTGCTGAAACCGCCCTATAAGGCGTTCTTCTATTCCGTTCAGGTTTTTGGGAGCGACGTCGCTGGTCATCACCACCTGCTTGTGGTACAGCATCAGTTCGTTGAACGTGTTGAAGAACTCCTGCTGTATCTGTTCCTTGCCCGCAATGAACTGCACGTCGTCAAGCAGAAGCAGATCCACCTTCCTGTAACGTTCCCTGAATGCAGGAAGCGATTTGTTCATCAGGTTGTTTATATATTCGTTCAAGAACGTTTCGGATGTTATGAAACATACCGATGATGATGGCGAATGCTTCAAGACGTAATGGCCTATGGCCTCCATAAGATGGGTCTTGCCCAAACCTGTTCCACCATAGATGAAGAGAGGATTGTAGGAGTTTCTGCTCAATCCTTTTGCCACAGCTGTCGCTGCGGCATGGGCGAACGAATTGGACGGGCCGCACACGAAATTTTCGAACGTGTAGTTTTCATGCAACGGCATCGTCAAGGGCACTTCCCTGGAAAGAGAAGAAACTTTGGTAGCCGTCTTTCTTGGTTTGCTTTGAGCAAGCGCCGGAGATGGTGCTTGCGGGGCTACATAGTGTGAAGGCTGCCTGATGGCAAACTTCACATGCACATCTTTCGGCAGACCTGAAGCATGCAGTGCGCGTTCAAGCGGCAATGCCAGCTTTGGAGTGACCCAATCCACCTGAAACTGGTCGGCAAGACCAATGACATACTCGCCATTCTCGAAACCGTGGAACGTCAGCATTGGAAAATATCGTTCCAGCTGGCTGCGTTCTTCAGGAGTAACCATTATGTCTCTCAACAGAGATATGGCTTTTTTCCACAGTTCTTCAGAGTTGTTTTTGATATCGTATTCAAGCATTTCTTTTCCCCCTTAGGGTGCTATTATTCAACCATATTTTATGGGAAAAGCCACGCACAAGAAATAATAATATGTTTACAAGTTATCAACAGCCTGTGTTCATAACGATAATCCTATTTGGAATTACGGAAGAACTTGCGCATTTCATCAGCTGTATTGCAATTTAAAAGTTTTTCACGTCCTTCATTAGTGTGAAGAATATGACTAATAAAGGCCATTAGTTGCAAATATGGCGATTGAGCAGCATTTGGAACAATAGTAAGGACTATGATTTGCAGTTTTGAATGGTCTATGGTTTCATAGTCGGGGATTATACCGTTTTCGTTTTCAGAATTGTCAACAATCGCCACCGCTCCCAATATGTGATTGACCCCGTCGGTTCGACCATGTGGAACGGCAATTCCTGAATCCAGACCTGTCGGCATTGAATCTTCGCGTGCGAAAACTGCCGATTTGATTTTTTTCTTGTCGATGACGTTCTTTGGAAACGCGGCGGCTACTTCATTTATGAGCTTCTCTATCGCTTCCTGTTTGGAATACGCCTTGAATTTGGGTATCATTAGAAAGCCCTGGATATATCTCGATGCGAGAGAGGCTGAAGGTATTGTCTCCTTTTCATCTGTCTTTGCGAGAATATTCTTGACGTCTCTGTTTTTCTGGACTGGCTTCGACAGTATCCTGGCGAGTTCGTTCATCTGGCTTACGACTTCCATCCAGGCCTGATTGATGATTGATTCTTCCGGAGGGGTGCATTCTATGCGAATTTCCTTCCCTTCCCAATGCAGCGATATTTCCACCGAATCCATGGAGATTTCCCAAATGGCCATGTTATGGTCGCGCGCAAGTTGAATGGTGAAAAATCCTTCATGGTGAAATTCGTCGACAAGCTTGTCTTGCATGATTTCAGCGATCTGCTGGTCGGGCAGAACGAATACCACCTGCCTTGACCCGTCCATGGATTTCCTTGGATGCCTGACTCCCCGCTTTTTGGGGATGAAGAGTCCAACAAGCACGGGTGGCGCTACTATCGTGGTGACGAGGGTCATCATGATGCCGATACCGAAAATCTCCTGCGAAAGGAAACCCTGGGACAGACCCAAACCGGCAATGATCAAGGCCACTTCGCCACGCGGCACCATCCCCGCTCCGATTCGTGTACTTCCAAGAAGGTTGAAGCCGCAGAACCAGCTTGGCAATGCACAACCTATTATCTTGGCTGCAATTGCCAGAACCGTGTATATGGCCCCGAACTCAAGGACGGGTCTCGACATCAGCGCGTTGATGTCCACCATCATGCCCATGACGCAGAAGAATATCGGAACGAAAAACGTGTACAACGGCGCAAGCGTTTCCTGGATCATGTGCTTCAGATCCGTGCGGCTCAACGCGAGTCCCATGACGTAAGCGCCGATGATCATCGCGAGCCCCATGAACTCGAAAAAGCCGGCCAGTATCATTGAAAGACCGAAGGCAAGCGTTGCAATCGCATTGGGACTCTTGAACAGTTTCAGAAGCCACGATATCTTTCTGGCGAATACGACGCCGATCAGGGTGGCACCAAGCCAAACTCCGAACGCCTTTACCGCCACCATCCCTATCTTGGCCCATGGAACCCCGGTTGCGGACGTACCCGTTTTAGATGCGGCAAGAGTGGCGGCGATTATTCCATTTCCGATTGCGAGAACGATCAAGCCCAGCACGTCGTCAATGACGGCGCCCGCCATGATGGTCACCCCTTCTTCGGAATCCATCTTCTTCCGTTCGGAAAGGATACGCGCCGTGATACCGACGGACGTCGCAGTGGACATTATGCCCATGTACATTGGAGCCGCCTGCATTACGGCCTGGCCAAAGGTCATTTCTGCAAGATGGCCGAACATCGCCGGAAAGAACTTCGGCAGCAGCATTACCGCACATATGTCGCCGAACACAAAACTGAAGATCACGCCGCCCAATCCTACCATCGATCCGACAAACGAATACTTGAGGAACATCTTCAGGTTCGTTTCAAGTCCTGAAAGGAACAGCAGGATTATAGATGCGAGGGTTGCAATTCCGTACAGGGCCGGCGTTGTGGCATCGAACATCGCATTTCCACCCGCCATGGTACCGAACATCGCCGATGGCGCGGCCGACGATGCCGCATTCATGATGCGCAGGGCGCCGCCGTTGAAAAGACCATACTTGAAGATTCCGTCTCCAATGCCGATACCTCCCAAGGCCCAAGGCCCTATGAGTATGCCGGCCGCCAGTTCCCCTAGAATAGAAGGAAGCTTGAACAGCGCAGCAAGCATGCCACCAAGCTTGGCGGCAAATATGATGATTCCGATCTGCAGCACGAGAAACATCATTTCTTCCACGCGAGGAAGCCCAAAATTGGGATATGCCGGTATTTCACTGGCAAAAACACCAGTTGCCATCAGCAATGCCATAAACACCAAAAACTTTTTGCTTTTCATATCCTCGCTATTATAGCATAAATGCGTCTGCCTTGTCCCCCCTTTTAATTACGCATAACTATGTAAGGCGCTTGCAAAACCTGCCTGAAGAAGAGCAACCATGTTTTATCAAAATTGACAGTACAGCTATATCTGCCGGATTGACGCCAGGTATGCGACTGGCTTGTGCCAAGGTTTCCGGGCGGTATCTTTTCAACTTCTCTCGGCTTTCAAACCTTACCGCCACGCATTTGTCATAGTCCAGCCATTCGGGTATCCGCATGGATTCTTCCCGTTTCGCACGTTCTGCCGCCAGAAGTTCTTGTTTGATGTAACCGTCATAGTGCGCCTGGATTTCTATTTGCCGTACGACATCGCCAGGTATCTTTCCGTCCTGGAACGTCATTGTAGCGGCAGGATTTTCATTTTGATGGAAGATTGCATCGGTGTAACGTGCTTCCGGACGTTGCAGCAATCCAAGGAGAGTCCTGCCGTTGCCGCAAGTAGTCGTCCGCAACCGTTGAATTTCCGCTTCTATGAATTTCGCCTTCCGGCAAGTATCTTCGCGAATGAAACCGGGAAGAACGCCTATGCGTTCCGCCGCCGCCGCCAATCTGTATCGGGCATTGTCTTGGCGCAGTATCAGACGCCTTTCAGCACGCGATGTGAACATGCGGTATGGTTCGTCCGTTCCCTTGGTGACAAGATCGTCAATGAGTACACCAATATACGCATCCTGGCGACTCAAGACCAGAGGCTCTTCTCCCCGTATTGCGAAAACGGCATTTATTCCCGCCATTATGCCTTGCGCGGCGGCCTCTTCGTAGCCGGTCGTGCCGTTAACCTGCCCGGCGAAATAGAGCCCCCTTATCCGCTTCGATTCCAACGTGTGCTTTAGCTCACGTGCGTCTATGCCGTCATATTCTATTGCATACCCGTACGCCAGTATCTCCGCATTTTCCAATCCCGGAACGGATCTAACCATTTGATCCTGGATGTTTTTCGGCAAGCTGTTGGATAATCCGTTCGGATATATTACGTATCCGTCGCAGCCTTCCGGTTCAAGTATCACATGATGGTTGGATGCGCCCGGAAAACGGACTATTTTATCTTCAATCGACGGACAATATCTCACGCCGGTTCCCACAATGGCCCCGCCATATAATGCGCTTGCAGAAAGATTTGCCCGTATTATTTCATGCGTCGCCTTCGTCGTATGAGTGGCGAAACATGGCATCTGCATGGAATTTATCGGCCATGGCGGCGGAACAACATCCGCTTCAACGGGTGATGGCAACTGGCGAGCAACACTGTCGCCATTGTGCCACGTGGCACATGATGACGAAGAGGGGAAGATAATATTATCGACTGAATTTTGGGATGATAGCAGGTTTTCATGTGTCAAAATGGAGAATGGTTGGCAATAATTTGGGCTGCTATTATCTGTCCGCCCGTGAGAACTATTGTGCCACGTGGCACATATACATGAACATGTGCGCAATGAAAAGAAAAAAGGGTTTTGTTCGCCGTATTGGGGGGTTGTCTTGCTGAAATCAATGGATGGTGCGGCGATTCTAGGTGGTGTTCCTGTTTTGAGCCTGATCAACGCAAATCCAAGGCGGGCGAGATCCTTGCTGAGAAGGTCGACGGATGGACGGCCATCGCCCCCGGAGTTGGTCGATTCTTTCCCAATGAAAGTTCGCCCACGAAGAGCGGTGCCGGTTGTCAGAATGACGGCTTTTGCTGGTATGTTCCCGTGCGTCTCGGTGATAATGCCGGTGCAACGAGAATTGTTTGTGTCGGTTGACAGCCCGATAACCGCATCCTCGATTACTTCAATGTGCCGTTGGCTTTTTATTACGGACTGCATTCTTTTGCAATATGCGGCCTTGTCGCACTGTGCGCGCGTCGCTTGTACTGCCGGTCCACGGCTGAGATTCAGCGTCTTTTCCTGCAGGGACGTCAGGTCGGCATTGAAGCCCATTTCGCCCCCAAGCGCGTCCAGCTCAAATACAAGATGGCTCTTCGCCAATCCTCCTATGGATGGATTGCAGGGCATTCGCGCAATGGCATCGGCTAGGCCTGTGACAAGAAGGACTGGCATGCCCATCCTTGCGGCGATGAGAGCGGCTTCTGCTCCGGCATGGCCACCCCCGACAACAATGATGTCAGGTTCAAGATTCATTAGGGATAGTATAGCAAAAAGGGGCGTGTTCCGGCGAACGCGATTGTTTCTAAATAAAGGTTTATCGACAGTTTTGTAAACAGCCTATGGTAAATTATGCGTCAGTTTAAAATGTGGACACGTCAATTTGACCCTTTAAAAACGGCATGTTGGCGATGTTTCGGCAAAATGCCAGAAAAAGATATGTTAAAAAGTCGTGATATTGTCAACTGGTTATCAACAGTTCGCTGAAAACAGAACGAGGTTGCCTGTCATGTATCCAAATCCAAATCGGGGCATGTTTGACGAAAAGGACCGATTGTGATATCATCAATTGCAGCTACGTAGTATCAAATCGGATTCGCTTGGACAATCTGGCGCATCCAAACAAGGAGTACAGGTCGTGAAGAACAGATGTGTTTGCAAGGTGGTTGCGGCAATTGCGATTGCGGCTATTTGCCAGACGGGGGCATGGGGGCAGACGATAGGAGAGGTTGGCACGCGAAGCGTGGACGGCGTGGCGACGGCGGTTTACGTCATAAACGTCGACGAGACCGATCATCCGCGCGGCAATCCGTATGTCCTTGCCGAGAATCAGGACGAGGTGGATGCGATTCTTGCGGCAGGACTGCCGCTCTGGAAAGAAGGTACGGGCACGATCGCCGCAGGCGAGGAGATGGCGAATTTCACGGGTGCGATCTATGTGACGGACGGCATATACCAGCACACTGCCGCCGGAGCGCTGGGTACGGATGGCGGT
>AUXO012045206.1_pt1 | contig 10490 bp, 7 predicted proteins | sample 768731 | NCBI WGS metagenome assembly AUXO01 (sample SAMN02715735, study PRJNA202380) | gut metagenome | biome: sheep rumen | host: Ovis aries | place: New Zealand: Palmerston North | reverse complement strand
ATGTGGTAAAAATAGGGTTGTTGCGAAGTGTAGAGGTGGTTGAAATGGTTGTTGATATGCTGAAAAAATACCACCCGAGCCATATTGTTTATGTCCCAACACTTTTGTCAGCGAGGGGAGAACGCTTGATAGATGACGGTACTTTTGAAGAAATAAAAAACTCATTGATTCCTTTATGTAGCATAGTTATTGACCAGACACATAGCAATGAAGTAAGTAAAGAGCATGGATATGCCAACAAATTGGCGTCGGCTGCAGCGTATTACCTGAGTTTGGGCATGGGTGCAGACAGCGCTATGAGCAAGGCTAATAAGTATATGAAGCAAAATCCGAGTGGATTTACAGATGATAATACTCGTAGCGGCGAACTATACAATTTGTTTATAAATGCTGTAGAAACCTATTATCATGTTTATTCGGACGTAGCTTTCTATGCCGAGCAGTTGAATGTAAGTCCCCGCTATCTGGGGCAGGTAACGAGACAGATAGCTAATCGCTCGCCAAAGTCAATAATAGACGAGCGTATAACGGCAGAGATAGTAAAAATGATGGCTACAACAAGCATGTCGCTAAAAGAAATAGCCAATAAGATAGGTTTCTCGTCGCAGGCTCATCTTTCACGTTTTTTCAAGAAACAGAAGGGTTGCGCGCCCAAGGTTTACAAAATAATGAAACAGAAAGGGGACGGAAAGAATTAGGTTTTATTATAAATATACAACTGAAACTATGAACAACGAAAGACAACAACTAAACCGCCAACTGGCACAAATGATGAAAGGTGGCGTGATAATGGATGTTACGACACCAGATCAAGCACGTATGGCAGAAGCCGCCGGAGCCTGTGCCGTTATGGCTTTAGAACGTATTCCGGCAGACATACGTGCTGCGGGGGGCGTGTCGCGCATGAGCGACCCTATGATGATAAAAGGTATTCAGCAAGCAGTAACTATCCCAGTAATGGCTAAATGCCGAATAGGGCATATTGCAGAGGCAAGGATTTTAGAAGCAATAGAGATAGACTATATTGACGAGAGTGAGGTGTTGACACCTGCCGACGATGTGTTTCATATTGATAAGACAAAATTTGCAGTGCCATTTGTTTGTGGAGCGCGCAACTTAAGTGAAGCTCTACGGCGCATTGCAGAAGGCGCAACAATGATAAGAACGAAGGGAGAACCAGGCACTGGCAATATTGTTGAGGCTGTAACGCACATGAGAACAATGCAAAGGCAGATAAGAGAGTTGGTTGCAAAAGAAGAAGATGAACTGTTTGAAGCCGCAAAACAATTACAAGCTCCATACGATTTGGTGAAATATGTACACGACAACGGCAAACTACCAGTTGTCAATTTCGCTGCCGGAGGGGTTGCAACACCTGCTGATGCCGCACTGATGATGATGCTTGGAGCAGAAGGAGTGTTTGTTGGCAGCGGAATATTTAAGAGTGGTAACCCTGAAAAACGAGCCGCTGCAATAGTGCAAGCTGTGACAAATTATAAGGATGGGCATGTCTTGGCTGAGCTTTCAGAAAATTTGGGAGCTGCTATGGTGGGTATAAATGAAAGAGAAATAGACATAATAATGGCAGAAAGAGGTCAATAGTGCCGTTAGAATAAGATGTCAGAAGAATTTTAAACAAGAGCAGAACGATAAGTTTTTCCGTAGTATGAGAATTGCAGTTTTAGCCTTGCAAGGTGCTTTTGTGGAACATGAATATATGCTACAAGGAATTGGTGTTAACACGATTCAAATACGCCAATATGATGATTGGAACTCAGATATAGATGGTTTGGTGTTGCCTGGTGGCGAATCGACAACAATGACAGGTTTGCTCAAACAACAAAATCTTTACGGGACCATACGCAGAGCAATAGAAAACGGACTGCCTGTGCTGGCTACATGTGCAGGAATGATATTGTTGGCAAAGACAAAAGACGGGCAGACGAGTGATGGCTTGTCAACGCTTGATGTTGATGTAAGGCGCAATGCATACGGCAGACAACTTGGAAGTTTTAATCGGATAGGAAGCATTAACAATGTTGCAGATAATTTTCCGATGGTTTTTATACGTGCTCCATACGTTAACAGGGTGTTGGCTGACGACGTAGAAATACTCTCAACGGTTGATAATAACATAGTTGCCGTGAGGCAGGGTAATCAGCTATGTACTGCTTTTCATCCTGAATTGACTAATGACACGCGTCTGCACGAATACTTTCTGTCAATATGCAGACAAAGAGCAGGGTAGTTGATGACTGATAATCTCTGCTATATAATATAATAATGTAGTGAAAAAACTTGTGGGGTTGCAGTTCTCTTTTTTAGCTGCAACCCCACAAATTGAATATTTTTTCAATCAATAGCCTTATCGGTTATTGATAATGTTATTGTCTATGGACGTGTTCCGACGAACTGACCATTTATCTCTGCAAATGATACATTGACGAGAGCACGAGTACCATACATACCAGTCAGGTTTCCATACAACTTCACTTTATTGCCTAAAATGTGAGGATTGCTTTGCAGGTTGAGGAAATTACGTATTTCACCTCGTGGCAATTGTATTACAAGGCAATTGGTTGGAGTTTGTTCGTTTGGTGTATCTGATATGATGATGTTGCCAGATGTTGCATTGTCAGTGCCGAATTTTGCTCCAGAGATGTTATCACCAGAAACGAATCCGACAATAAATCCTGAAACCCAAGCTCCTTCTACATCGCCCTTTGTCAACGAAGATGCAACGGTAAGTGGCTCTTCGTAGGTGCCAGCATCAACAGGTTCGGGTTCAATAGTGTCTTTGCCATTCAGCAGAACAATATAATTACCTTGTGCTACCTCAGGCGTATTGCCGCTGTAAAGGATGAGTTTTCCAACAATTACAACTTCATCGCCAACTTTTATTTCATCGGCAGAAGTAAATTTATTGTTGCCTAACGAATAGCCTCGGAATACGGTTAGTTTGTTATTCGTATTGTCGGCATCAGTGATATCGTATGTTGCATTGCCATACTGACCTGTATCAATCTCTTTGATAGATGCAATCTGTCCCTTGACATACACCTCTTTGTCAAGTCCGACACCTGCATAGATATATCGAAGAGCAGCAACAACGTTGAACGGATCAGCCTGTGTGCCTGTGCCTTTTGATGTTCCTTCAATCGTTGGGTTTGTGTTATCGTTGCCTCCTTCACTCTTTCCGTTAAGCGAATAGATGAAAGCCTTGTTTTGTTGTGTCTCAAGAGTTCCGTTATAGTTTGTCACTCTACCGCAGATTATGACGTCATCGCCTTCGGCAAGCAGGTCTCCAGAAGTATATTTCTTATTGCCGAGATATAATGCACGATAGATATAGAATTGCTGTTTAGCAGTTCCATCTTCAGAAATATAGAACGTAGCATTGCCGTATTGTGTAGAAAACTGCTCGCGTATAGAAACGACTTTTCCTTTAATATAAATGTCGCGGTCGCTTTCTTGTCCGGATTCTAACTGTTGGCAATACTCAATTGCTCCTGCTGCATTAAACGGATTCTCAAGAGTTCCGTCGCCAGTGGGCTCGTATGTCTGACCTCCATCGGTGTTACCACTACCGTCAGGGATGTTGTATGGCGCAGGAACGTCTTCACAACTTGTCATTGTTATGGCAGTAAATGCCACAGCCAATAATGAATAAATAATCTTTTTCATATTTGTGTTATTTCGTTTTGTTTTTATTCGATTGATATAATTTTACTGCCAGTGGTAAACTCGATGGTAGATTTGTAAAGCACAAGTTTTCCAAGAACGAGTACTTTACGACCCACTTGCAACATGCCTTTAGTGTTGTCGTTAAACTTTTCGCCGTTAATTCCAAATCCACGAAATATCTGCAGCTGTTTAGTATCAGTGCCATCGTCAGAAATATAGTATGTAGCATTACCATAATCGGTTGACACTTCATCAACTTGCGAAATGATTCCTTCAACGTAAACCTCTGCAGAAGGATCGTGCTTGCCATTCTCGACGAGTGCTAATGCTCGCTCAACATTCATGGGAGAATCTTCTGTACCTAATCCGCTGCCAGGTAAATCGTTGATATCAAATTGCTCGGCAGGCTGGATATCGTCAATAGAACGTAGCAAAATCTGCCAAGTATTGCGGAAACGAGTAAACACGCCAGTTACATCTACTGCCTCTTGTGGCATAACATTGCCTGCAAATTGCGCATAGACACTTGTGCGAAGAACCAACGAACTGCTACTTATGCCTGCAAACGAACGGTTGGCAGCATTAGCAGTCAGCATCACGCTACCATCGCGAGGAGCAAAAGTAGCTTTGCCATCGGCTTCTGCGAGTTTTACATTTTTAAGCGTCATAAGTTTTCCACAATTCTCAGAGAGATACTGCGAGTCGTTGATTCTGCTCAAATCGAACTCTATTGGTTCAACTTTTGACAAGTCGGGTGTCCCGATTTTAGTATGGTGCTTTTCCCATTCGTAGCGGTTCAAACGACCAATAGATTGCTGACCATAGCTGCTTGAACTTGGATTAGTGTTGACATAAACGCCTCCAATCTCTGGCATTTGTCCGTATCCACCAATCATCAGACCTTTCAAGTCAATAAGAATACGCTGGCCAACAGGCAATGATGTGAACAGGTTAGGTGCAGTTACGCATACGAGCAGAGCACCGGTCTCGTCTTGAATGCTAATTTGTCCGTAGATATTACCTTCGATATCATTACCAGTGACATAACCTTCAATTTGTAAATCCTCGTCAATAAGTTGCATACCATTATTGTTTATGATATTGCCATAATTGTTGATGAGTTCTCTTATTGTGATAAGGTTAGTGTAAACAGGTTCTTTTTCAGTCTCTGTTGTAACGATGTCGGCATAGTCTTCACCCATACATGATGTGAAGAGGATGCAAATCAGTGCTATAATGCTAAATTTAATGTCTTTCATATCGTATGAGTAAGTTTAGAATCGATAAATTACGTTAAACATTCCGTTAGTTCCCCAGATGTATTGTTTTACTGGGTTTGAAGAGAACTTATACACTCTTTCGCTTGTAGGAGCAAGAGTTTGTATGTTGTATGAGTTGTCGGCACGTGTTTGTTCGTAACCCCATGTTACTATATTGGTATTGTTAAGGATGTTTGTAACCATTAGTTGCAAGTACAAACTACCATGTCTGAGGCGTATATTTCTACCTATTGAGCCATCAAGCATAAAGCCACCATGTCCCTTTTGTTGAGCTATTGCATCGTAGAGAATATTTCCTTCATTGTCATATACGTCGCCAAACATTTGCTGACGTGCTTCAAGAACTTTTCCGTAGCGGGTGTTTGGTGCATAAGAAAGATATATTCGGTCGTACCAATTAAGATTCAATCGTAGTGACCAACCATTAGCGTAGTAGTCTAAACCAGCACTTGCAGCAGTGAGCGGTGTGCCGTTTTCGCGCATATCTTGATTGTATATGATGTCGTTGTGGTAAGAAGCTTCTGTAGCATTGAGATATGTTACGTTAGCGTTGTTTATGTTTTTCGCTTCACTAATAGTTCCGATAAGGTTGAACTTCAATGCTGATGTTATTTTGAAACGCAAGCCAGCTTCTAATCCATAGTATTCTTTTTTGATACCAGTCATGCTTGCATAAGTGAAAGCTCCTGCATCATCGGCATAGAAAGCACGCCACTCAGAGACATTAGTAAGATGATTGTAATATGCGCAGAGGTTAGCATCAACCCATCGAGACTTGAGTTGGTAGCCTATTTCGCTGCTGAAAATGCGTTCGTTGCGCAGGTTATTGACAAAGTCGTTGTTCATCTCTGGAGAGACGAACGCTTCTGATGCTTGTGGCGAGCGGTACTCATAACCGACTCCGATATTTATAATCTGCCCACGTCCTACAGGCATATCGGCATTTATTTTAAGTCCACCATTTAGGAATTTAGCAGTCTTTCCGTTACCATAAGAGTTGTCGGCAAAAAGTCCGTTACGCATGTGACCATGACGACGCATATCTGTATAGTTTAGTTTTCCTGCTATAGCATAATGCAATTTGCCAAAGTATTCGGTGTAATTACCCCATACCTGAGCGTTGCGAACACGTATGCCATAGTCGAAACCATACTTGTCGCCCTCATAAACGAGGCGTCCTGAGTTGTTAGGTCCGGCTGTATTTAGATCGTATTGCACTCGTGGGTCGTTAGGACCATAGGTTGTAAGAGCGTAAGAGTTGATGTTGTGGAGAGATGTTCCGCCAAGCATGTCGTGCAAAGTGTTATAATGACGACTGTTATTCTGTGTTACTTGGAAACCAAGATTGATTGTTTGACGATTGCTCAAACGATTGCTCAACACCGAACTAAATGCAAGTGTAGTATGATTGTCGTGTTGTCTCAACTGATAGTAGAGAGCGTCTTTACCCTGTGCAGCAGCCGATTGGTTGGCTGCATAGAGTGAAGCCCAATTGATTTGTTGGTTGGCTTTAGATGCAGTCCAATAATCATAGGCTGACTGCCATTCAGCTAATGCTGCCGAAGTGTTATAGATATGTCCTTGTGCCCATACTTCATAGAAATTGCTTGGAAGCTTTTTATAATTGTCAGGGCGAGGATTTTCTGCAGAATTTTGGTATGTCAACCGAGTACGGCTATACATTGCATACTTACCAAATAGACTGGTTGAGAGTTTTAATCGTTCGTTAATGTTCCAGTCCCATGTAGCGATAGCTGATGGAGCAAAGTCGTTTATGATGCGAGCATTGCGCTTATGTCCATTGTGATATCCCCAGTTTGGATTGTATTGGCGGTTGTTTGTCAGCCAATATACTTCGTCAGTCGATGACCCGGCGGCAGCTCTTTCTGTTGGATTTCCCCATGTTGCTATAGAAAGTGAGTGACCATTATTCCACATTTTTTCTACTCCGAGATAGTAGGAGAGTGCATTGTAGAATGTTCCTTCTACATATCCACCGTTAGACCAACGATAAGTGGCATGTGCAGCAAATGCCCATCCTTTATCATTAAATCCTGAACCGTATGCGTACATAGCACGAGCAACATAATTATTGTTGTTTCCTCCGCTTAACGTAAGGTTGTGACCACTACGCATATTGCTTGCTCTGAAGTTGTGCAGGTTGGTTCCTGCCATGCCTGTCAGACCATGATTGTTGTCTTCAAAAGGTAAGACATAACTGCCGTTGTTGGTTAAACGATTGAGTCCACCGACCATTGAGTAGCGGAATTGGCCACTTTCCATATCGTTTACTTGAACACCATTGATATAAACATCATTGTATTTCTGCTGGAACGCACGATATCTAAACCTCACAGGACTAAAAAGGAAACCTCCTGCCTGCGAAGCATAGACGTTGCTGTTGGAATTAAGGATGATGACATTCTCTGATGTCGCATCCTCTTCTTCCAATTGTTCTTCGCTGAAAGTGAATGCCCCCTCATCTAATTGGGTGGTTTTTTGCCCCTCAGTATTTGTGGTCTGAGCCGTTGCCCACGATGCCATACAAAGGGCTATCACTACTGTTGTTAGCTTTTTATACATAAAATTTGTTTAAAGATTATTTGCTAATATTAAATCGTCTATTATATAATTAATAATGTATAGAACTGGCAAAGTAAGCAAAAAAAAATGAATAACGAATAATTAAAGTGTATTTTTTTTACAAGTATGAAGATAAATAGTATCTGATACTATAACATTCTGAGTTGCGGATAATATTGAAACAATAAACAGTTGAAAAGTAAAAAATACCGAAAAGGTAAAGATAAAGCTGTTAAAGGCTTTTTTCAGCAATACTTTTTGCTGCGACGTAGGCTGTGGTCCATGCTGCTTGGAAATTAAAACCGCCTGTTATTCCATCGATGTCTAATACCTCTCCTGCAAAAAACAAATTGTCAACAACCTTACTTTCCATAGTGTTGAAGTTGATGTTGTCGAGCTTTATTCCTCCACACGTCACGAATTCGTCTCTATGAGGAGCCCTTCCTACGATTGAAATGACATCGTTTGAAATAGTGTTAGATAGCCGGTGAATTTCTTTCTTGTTGAGTTCAATCCATTTTTTATCAGATTTGCCTTGCAGAGATTTCTCAACAATGTATTTCCAGAGGTTCTGTGATAGAGCGAAAGGATTATAATTGGTTATTTGTTTTTGTGGATTTGATTTAATACAATCCAGTAAATTTATCTCTATCTCTTGTTCTTTCATGTTGCTCCAGTTGATTGAAATCTGTGCTTTGTAGTTTTGTTCTGCCAGCAACTGAGCAGCAAAACTCGAAAGATAAAGAACAGCAGGACCACTTATTCCCCAATGAGTTATTAGTAAAGAGCCTTCAGACTTTATCTTAGTTCCTGCAATTTGCATCTTCACGTGTTCCACTACACGTCCCATAAGGTTGGTTAGAGAGGTGTCGTTGACTGCTAAACTGTAAAGAGAAGGTATCGGATTGATGATGTCATGCCCAATATCTGCCAACCATTTATATGAATTCAAAGACTGACTTCCGCCAGTTGTAACAGCAATGAAATCGAAATTGTTTTTCAAATAAATAAAATCTACATCAGATTTTGTCTTAATATGTATCTGGTGTTTGTTTGCTTCTCTTAAAAAACAATTTATAACAGATTGAGATGACTGTGATTTTGGAAAAACACAGTTGTCGCTTTGAGTAGTTAGTTCAATTCCATGACGTTCAAACCAATTGTATGCATCTTTGTAATTAAAGATATTAAAAAGCCGTTTGATAAGTCGGAATCCACGAGGATATACATGCCTTAAATCCTTGACGCCAGCAAACGAATTTGTGCAATTGCATCGTCCACCTCCAGAAACAGCAACTTTGCGTAATACACGCGACCCTTTCTCAAAGATAGTCACATCCATGTTAGGGTTTAACTCCTTCAGATTTATAGCCAAAAAGAAACCGGCAGCGCCACCTCCAATAATTGCTGTTTTCATAGATTCATACAAGATGCTTAACAAAGTACAAAGATACAACAAATAATTATGTTTACAAATCAGTTGTACATGCAAATGTTTTCAATTGGGTAGTGGGGCAATTGAAAATATAAAATATAGCAGTTGAGAAAAAATGTTTTACAAATACTATATGAAATTAAAAATAAATAGCGATATTTGCCGCAAATTAAAGTTTAATTTATGAAGAAAATCTCATTTATTTTAACTGTTGTATGTCTGTTTGTGGCATTGAATGTGATGTCGCAAGGACGCAGATTAAGTCTCTATGGCATTGGTTTTTATAATCTTGAAAACCTGTTTGATACCTGTCATGATGAAGGTAAAAACGATTATGAATATCTACCATCAGGCACTAACAAATGGAATGGACTAAAATATCGCAACAAACTCGACAATATGTCGCGTGTTTTAGGTGAAATGGGTAAAGATTTGATACCCGGAGTAGGATGTGCTATTATTGGCGTGTCTGAAGTTGAGAATGCAAAATGTCTCACAGACCTTGTCAATCGACCTGCTTTGGCAGATCGTGGTTTTAAGTTTGTTCATGTAGAAGGTCCTGATCGTCGTGGTGTTGACTGTGCTTTGCTTTACAATCCAAGTTTGTTTACGGTCGAAAATGTTGTTCTTCATCCGTATGTTCCAGAACTTGAAAAAGACAGTACGTTCTATACACGTGGTTTTCTGACTGTCAGTGGCAAATTGGCAAACGAAGATATTACTGTTATTGTGTGCCATTGGCCAAGTCGATTCAGTGGAGGTTTCTATCGAGAATCAGCCGCACGACAAGTAAAAGTGATAAAAGATAAAATCCTGTCTGACAATCCAGACCACAAGGTGTTTGTTATGGGCGACTTGAATGATGACCCGACTAATGCGAGTTTGACTAAATATCTACAGTGTAAGTCATCGGTCGAAGCAACTGGTAGTGACGATATGTACAACCCATGGTATAATGTTCTTGTAAAAGAGGGCAGAGGTACTCTTATGTATGATGGTGGTTGGAATCTCTTCGACCAAATAGTAATGACTCCAAATGTGCTCGATAAGTCGGGTAGTAAGTCGTACAAAGGACTGACATATTATCGTAACCAGATTTTCCGTCGTGATTATATGTTCCAGACTGAAGGTAAATATAAGGGTAATCCAAAACGCACACATGCTGGAGGCGTATGGCTTAACGGCTATAGTGATCACCTTCCAACAATTGTCTATTTAGTTAAAGAAGCAAAATAGGATAAAGACAGCTTTATCTAAGACAAAGAAAATTCACAACCAACAGCATATAATAATAAAAGAGTTTTAATCTCTTGAAACTAATATAATATGGTATCAAAGGACAATGTTCTTTTGATACCATATTGTATAAATAAAAACATCAAAATAATTTGGAAGTAAATAAAAAATAGATTACCTTTGCATCCGCAAATAAAGCAAAATAGTTACTATTAGTAACAAATGCGCTTGTAGCTCAGTTGGTAGAGCACCTGACTCTTAATCAGGGTGTC
>AUXO018277872.1_pt1 | contig 10491 bp, 7 predicted proteins | sample 768731 | NCBI WGS metagenome assembly AUXO01 (sample SAMN02715735, study PRJNA202380) | gut metagenome | biome: sheep rumen | host: Ovis aries | place: New Zealand: Palmerston North | reverse complement strand
CTTTGCACAACCCGCCGTTAAAATAACAGTATCTTTTGGTAGAGCTTTAGCAAATTCCGTGTAGTATTCGCGAGATTTTTGGCGACCATCACAACCGGCCATGACGACGAATTTTTTTATTGCGCCGGATTTTACAGCCTCGACAACTTTATCAGCAACGGCAAAAACTTGTTCGTGAGCAAAGCCGCCGATAATTTCTCCCGTCTCAAGTTCAGTGGGCGGCGAACATTTTTTAGCAAGTTCAATCAGTGGCGTAAAATCTTTTTTGCCGTCGACTTCCTCAATGTGCTTGCAACCAGGATAGCCAACTGCGCCCGTCGTGAAAACTTTGTCGCGATAACTTTCTTTGGGCGGCATAAGGCAGTTAGTAGTAAGCAGAATTACGCCGTTAAATTTTTCAAACTCTGTTGTTTGCAAATGCCAAGCGTTACCATAGTTGCCGACTAAGTGTTTAAACTTTTTGAACTTAGGATAATAATGCGCAGGCAACATTTCCCCATGCGTATGAACATCAACGCCGGTACCTTCTGTTTGCTCAAGAAGTTGTTCTAAGTCGCGCAAGTCGTGACCGCTGATAAGTATTGCGGGATTTTTTCTGACACCGAGTTTAACTTTGGTGATTTCGGGATTGCCATAAGTTTCAGTGTTCGCCTTGTCAAGTAAAGCCATAACGTCGACGCCGAACTTGCCCGTCTCCAATGCCAGCGCAGTCAAATCGTTGCCGCTTAAGCTGTCGTCTAAAAGTTTTGCTAGCGTCGATTGAGCAAAGGCGTTAATTTTTTCGTCGTCGTAACCGAGCGCGTTGGCGTGATAAAGATAAGCCGCCAGTCCTTTTAAGCCATAAGTTATCAGTTCGCGAAGACTGCGAATATCTTCGTTAGCCGTCGCCAAAATTCCAACGGTTTGAGCTTTTGCGTCGAAGTTTTCTTGCGTGTCCGACCAAATCGCGGCGACAGGCAAATTTTTTTTGTCGTCGACTTCAGCGAGAAGTTTAGCCTTAGTCTTGAGTGTCTGCTCCACGCGCTTGACGAGTGCCTCTAAATCAAAATTTGCGTTGGTTATCGTCATAAAAAGATTCATAGTTACAAGATGATTTACACGCGGCTTGACGGGTTTACCTTCTGCGCGGAGTTGCGTAGTTACGGCGGAAATTCCTTTGATTACATAAATAAGCAAATCCTGCATACGGGCGACGTCAGCCTTTTTGCCGCACACGCCGACTTTTGTACAACCTTTACCGCCGAGCGCGTCGCTACACTGGAAACACAGAAAATTTTTGCTCTCCATTAAAATCTCTCCTTTAAAAATTTTTTCAATGAATTTTATCATGCCGAAAAATTTTTGTAAGTGATTTTTACCACATAAAAAAATAAAGCCGAGCATTTCGCCCGACTTTTTGATTGTCGAGAAAATTTTTAATCGTCACGTGCCATTAAATATTCGGCAGGCTTACCGAAAATTTTGACGAGCTTGGCAACATTTCTTTCCAAGAACCTAACCTCGCCGCGCATTTTGTCAGAAACAGTCCTTCGTGCTAAGCCCAAAATTTTTGCCAAAGCGGTGTACGAAATATGCTGTTTGTCCATTTCGCAAAGCAGATTTTTGTACGGGCTTTCTTGGCGTTGCGCCGCAGACCGGTTTGAAGATTTTTCCGCCTCTGATAATGTAGCTGGAAGATTGTCTTCGCGTTTAAGCAGATATTCAGCCGACAAGCCGAACAATTCAACGAGTTTGTTAACATTTTCCGCAGTGAAATTCCGCTCGCCACGCATTTTTTGAGATACGTTTGCTAACTCTAAAAGTCTCTTGAGTGCGACATATGAGAGGTTTTGTTTATCTAATGCTTTCAGTAAATTTTTGAAGGGGCTGTAAAAACGTTTTGTAAAGGCAAATTTTGCTACGACCTCCGCAGGACGAGACTTCCCCGTAAGTGCCGCCGCAATTTTAGCGTTATGTTCGTGTGTGTGTTTTAAGCTGCCAACTCCATCGCAACCCTCTGTAAAATTATATCCGTTCGGATGTTTAATATGGCAGTCGTGAACAGGTCTTAGCCACGTTTCTGAATGGTGCGATCGATAAGCTGGTCGCCGCGCTTGTGCTGATTGAAACGTTTTTTGAGAGTTTTAGTAGTCTGTCCCACGTACTCCTTATCGTTAGTTGCGTCAATTAGCAGGTATATAATACCATAAGCCATACACAATCCGCCTTTCTGTTTGACAGCGCAGTAGGAGCGTGTTACAATCCTTAAACGGAAAGCGGCTCCGCCATGCTTGTGATTAACTTTTGACGAGTCAATCTTAGCACGCGGAGCTTTTCCACGTCAAGGAACTATTTTCTGCGATAAATTATTGAACTGCGCGTGAACAATTTTAGCGGAGCAGTCAACCCGGAAATGCAATGTGTAAGACGTGTGAACGGAAAACAAATCATCGTTACCATTGCTAGAATCACATGTACTTTGAAAATGATCGGAACATCAGCCATTAATGATACGTCGGGATTCATTGCAAGTACCGACCTAAACCACGGGCTTATGCATTCCCGATAATTCCAGCCGTCGCCCAAAAGTCCAATCGCATTTAATAACGTGCCGCCAAAGCCAGTTATCAGCGTAAGGAAAAGCACGAAATAAATCACGCCGTCAGAAATTGACGTATTTGGCTTCATTCGCGGATTATCAAAGCGACGACGCATTAACATAAAGAAACCGCCTAAAAATAAAATTCCCGCAGGAATTCCTCCGCTTAGCGCAATTATGTGATATGCCTCTTCTGTTATATTAATGCCGTCTGTTATGTTTTTAGGGACTAGAATACCGATGACGTGACCACCGAACGCGAGCACTAAACCGAGATGAAAAATCCAAATCGGAACCCTTAAACTTTTCTTGGCTAAAAATTCACTGCTCTTAGTTGTCCAGCCGCGCTCGCCCGTACAATAGCGATAAGCAGTACCGACAATTAAAATCGTAAAGGCTATGTAGGGCAATGCGCCCCAAAAAAATCCGCTCATTTTGTCACCTCCAAAGTTGCAATCTGCGCAAGAATTATGTCAAGCAAAAAGACTTGCGGAAGTTTTGCCTCGATAAATCGGTCGCGTAGAAGTTCAATCTTACCGCGTGCCGTGTCGAGGATTTTTTTTGCCTGCGCGGGTTCTACGGTTGCCGCTAACTCCAAAATTGCCGGCAAATAATCAGGCAATTCTTTTTGCAAGTCGTAGCCGTTATCCAGAAATAATTTTTTGTAGTCAAGCATTTCATTGGACTGCTTGCCAAAATCCGTGCGATTGTGTGTCGTCAAGTAAAGATTTGTATTCTGCGAAAAGTCAAATTTGCGTACGTATTCGCGCTCGTATTCATTGCGCCCGAATTGCTCAACATAATCAAATAAGTCAATGAAAACATCGCGGCTTTGTGGCGTTTTAAGTTCCTGCGCGACGGCGCGATAATCCGGAAAATCTTCCCACCAGGCGGCGTCGGGATATTCAAGCAAGAACGCAGCGATTTTCAAAGTAATTCTGTACTCTTCCATTAGCAAAATCCTCCGGGACAAACATAGCCTGCTGAACCTTGCAATTCGCGCAACTGTTCATGCGTTTTGCCTTGCAAGCCCGCCGGCAATTTGATTCGTTCGGAATATTTTGCAATAGCAAGGAGCTTGTACATTTTTTCATATTCGTAAGCGTCGAATTCTAAATTCTGCGGTAAAGCGTCGCCGACTTCTTTGCAACGCATAACTTTGCGCATGTCCAAAAGCCGTTGCAATGTCTGCAAAATTATATTCGTGTTGCCCGCCGTGAAAAGTTCCGCCAAATATTTAACAGGGATTCGCATTGCCACCGATTGAGGAAGATAAACTTTGTCCTCGAATTTTTTTGCGATTGGCGATAGCGGAGGGATATACCAAACCATTGGCAACGTCCGAAATTCGGGGTGAAGCGGCAATGCCAAATTCCAACCCTTAATTAGCTGATAAACCGGCGAAACTTTTGCCGCGTTCAAAACTGCCTCCGAGACGCCTTCACGCCGCGCAGATTCGATAACTTCAGGGTCATTCGGATTTTTGATAAGTCCGAGCATTTGCGCGTAAATCATTTTCGGGTCGGAAGTTTTTGCCGCGTCCTTAACGCCGTTCATGTCGTACAGCAAAATTCCCATGTAACGAATTCTTCCGACGCAAGTATCTGTACAAACCGTTGGCAGTCCGTTTTCGAGTCGCGGATAACAGAACGTACACTTCTCCGCCTTATTAGTTTTCCAGTTGTAATAAACTTTTTTGTAAGGGCAAGCCGGTATGCAATGACGCCAACCGCGACAAATATCTTGGCTAACGAGTACAACGCCATCTTCCTCGCGCTTATAAATCGCACCGCTTGGACACGCCGCCACGCACGCCGGATTTAAGCAGTGATTGCAATTTCGCGGCAAATACTTCATGAAAATATCGCTGAACTCAAGGGCAATTTCCTCGCCAATTTTTTTCAAGTTAATATCTTGTCGAACGTCGTCGCCTCCCGCTAAGTCGTCATTCCAATTTGGACCCCATTTAATTTCCATGCGCTGTTGACTTATCAGCGAACGAGGACGAGCAACCGGCTGATGTTTCTTGCGCGGCGAAGTTATCAGCGTTTCATAATCATAAGTCCACGGCTCATAATAATCGTCCATTTCGGGCTGTTCGGGGTGATAAAAAAGTTTCAAGAGGCGTCCGAGTTTTGAGCCAGTCTTTAAAACTAATTCGCCGCCGTCAAGTTCCCAGCCGCCCTTCCAATGTTCTTGATCTTCCCAATTTTTCGGATAGCCGATACCGGGCTTAGTCTCCACGTTGTTAAAATACATATATTCTGCGCCAGGGCGATTCGTCCAAACATTTTTGCAGGTTATCGAGCAGGTGTGGCAACCTATGCATTTATCGAGATTCATCACCATGCAGACTTGCGCTTTAATCTTCATGCCAAATAACCTCCCAACTTTTAAAAAGTTGACAAACAGCTGTCGCGCCGCCACTTATCGACGTTGGAACCGCAATCGCCGCGCCGGTACGCAACGCATGCGCATTGCTAGTCCAACCTATTGCGCACTGCGTCTTAATCTTCATGCCAAATAACCTCCTCTGCCTTGCGAACGACAACATAAATATCGCGCTGATTGCCCGTAGTGCCGTAATAATTAAAGCCGTAGCTCAACTGACCGTAGCCGCCAATCATATGCGTTGGCTTCATGTGAATTCGCGTCGGGGTATTGTGCGTGCCGCCGCGTGTACCGGAAATTTTCGACATTGGAACGTTGATATGTCTATCCTGCGCGTGATACATGAACATGACGCCGCGAGGCAAACGAGGTGTAACTACTGCGCGGCTGATAACTACGCCGTTGCGGTTGTAAACTTCGCACCAATCATTATCCTTAACGCCGATTGATTCCGCGTCCTTTTCGTTAATCCAAACTGTTTGCCCGCCTCTAAACAGCGTCAAAAGTTGCTGGCTGTCGAAATACATTGAGTGCGTTGACCATTTATTATGCGGCGTCAAAAATTTCAGCGTAATTTCTTTGGAAGTCTTAAGCGGATTTTTTAGCGGCTTAAAGTCGAGAATCGGTTTATAAACGCTCATCGCCTCGCCCCACTCAAACATCATCTCATGGTCGAGATAAAAACTTTGACGCCCTGTAACTGTTCTGAACGGCACAAGTTGTTCAATGCTGACACTAAACGGCGTAAAGCGGCGATTTTGATTCGAGCCGGTAAACGTTGGCGACGTAATAGTTTCTCGCGGCTGAATTGCAACCATTTCAAAAGTAAAGCGTTCACTCTCGCGGTCGCTGGCAAGTTTTGTTAAGTCACTTAAGCCGGTCTTTTTTTCCAAATCTTTCCACGCACGGACGGCAACTTTCCCGTTAGTCGTCGTCGACAAGCCCATAACCGCATCGCAAGCTTGCTTAGCTGTGAACAACGACGGCATACCATAGGAAATTAAATTTTTATCTTCGACAATGCCGTTGCGCGTGCGAATTTCCTCGTACAAATCATCTGACGCCCAGCCTAAACCTTTCATGCCGTTACCTTTTTGAATGTTCGGACCAAGCCCAACCCATTTATCGTAAAGTTTAGTATAGTCGCGCTCAATCATAGCGATTGCGGGCATAGTTTTACCTGGTATCGGCTCACATTCGCCCTTGCTCCAATCCAAAATTTTTCCTTCGGGTTGAGCTGTCTCGCCCTCTGTGTCGTGCTGAATCGGAACTGCGAACACGTCTTTATAAACGGGCAATTTAGCTTCCGTCGCAACTTTGGAAACTGCCTTAGCCAACGTGCGGAAAATATCCCAGTCGCTTTTTGCCTCCCACAACGGGTCAACGGCGGCTTGGAACGGGTGAACAAACGGGTGCATATCCGTCGAGGACAAATCATCTTTCTCGTACCAAGTGGCAGTCGGCAATACAATATCAGAATACAAAGCACTTGCCGCCATTCTGAAATCCAAATCTACTAACAAATCTAATTTACCTTGCAACGCGCCGCCCGGTTTTTTTAGTTCGGACTCATCGCGCCATTTAATTTCCTCCGGCTTAACGATTGATTCTTCCTCAGCAAAAAGACTATTGCGCGTACCAAGCAAATACTTTAGAAAATAATCGTGACCCTTCGAGGACGAGCCGATTAAATTATTTCTCCAAATAAACAAATTGCGCGGGAAATTTTCGGGCGCGTCGGGGTCTTCCCAAGAAAATTCCAGCGATTTATTTTTTAAACTCTGCGCAACAAATTTTCTTATGCCGTCAATGCCTTCAAAGCCTGCCGCCTTAGCCTCGTCGAAAATTTTTTGTCCACTCTTGTTAAAGCACGGATAAGCCGGTAGCCAACCAAGACGCGCCGCCAAAATATTGTAGTCGCCGGGGTGACGATAGCGCGGCTTTGTGTCGGGTGAAACTAATTGAGCCGTGTCAATTTCCTCGTTGCGCCATTGGTCGGTTGCGAAATAATAAAATGACGTGCTGTTTTGAAGTTTTGCGCCGCCCTGCCAATCGGTACCAGTCATGACACGCGCCCAGCCCTCAATCGGACGAAGTTTTTCTTGCCCAACATAATGCGCCCAACCGCCGCCGTTGCGCCCTTCACAACCACACATCATCAGCAAATTTAAAATCGTACGATAAATAACGTCGGCGTGAAACCAATGATTAATGCCGCCGCCCATGATAACCATTGTGCGCCCGTGAGTTTTGAGCGCGTTGTCAGCAAATTCGCGGGCAGTGTGAATCACCATATCAGCATTTACGCCCGTAAATTTTTCTTGCCATTTCGGCGTATAGGGCGTGTCTTCTTCGTAAGAGTTTGCGCATTCGCCGCCAAGCCCCGTGTCAATGCCGTAATTGGCAAGCGTCAAGTCGTAAACCGTTGTGACTAATTTCACGCCGTTGGAAGTTTTAATTTTCTTAACGGGAATGGCACGAGTTATCATCGGATTTTCGCCACGGTCGTTTCCAAAGTAAGGCAATAAAATTTCTACAACGTCGTCACGCTCTTTTAAAATCGACAGCTTAGGACGAATCGCCTCGCCCGTGTCAGAATTTTCCTCGCGCAAGTTCCATTTATTTTGCCTGTCCCAACGGTCGCCCATTGTGCCGTTCGGAATAACGAGTTTTCCGCTAATTTCGTCGATAACGTAATGTTTAAATTCGGCGTGCTTGTCATTGCGTCCAAAGTCTTTAGCGTTTAAAAATCTGCCGAGTTGATATTTGCCATCGCGTTCGTCAATCGTAACTAAAAATGGGAAGTCATTATACTTCCTCGAATAGTCAACGAAAAATTCTGCAGGCTCGCCCCAATAATATTCCTTTAAAATGACATGCCCCATAGCCATTGCCAACGCGGAATCGGAGCCGGTTTTTAAACTAATCCACGTGTCAGCGACGGCAGTTGATTCGGCGTAGTCAGGCGCGATTGATACGACTTTCGTACCTTTATAGCGGACTTCCGTCAAAAAATGCGCGTCGGGAGTTCGTGTTTGCGGAACGTTTGAACCCCAAGTAATTATGTAGCCTGCGTTGTACCAGTCGCTACTTTCCGGAACGTCGGTTTGGTCGCCCCAAACTTGAGGACTTGCAGGAGGCAAATCAGCGTACCAATCATAAAAACTTAAGCCCGCGCCGCCGAGCAGTTGAATAAATCTCATGCCGCCCGCATAACTCAACATTGACTTAGCGGGAATAACGGAGAATCCAAAAATTCTGTCGGGGCCGTATTTTTCGGCGGTGTGAAGAACACTTGCCGCAACGAGTTCTGAAACTTCGTTCCAATTTGAGCGCACGAAACCGCCCATGCCGCGAGCTTCTTTGTAGCGTTTCATTTTGGACGGATCGTTAGCTATTGATTGCCACGCCTCGTAAGCTGTTGGAAATTTTTTCCGCGCCTCCCGCCAAAGTTCAGCAAGTTCACCGCGCAGATACGGATAACGAATTCTATGCGGGCTGTAAAGATACCACGAAAAACTTGCACCACGAGGACAGCCGCGAGGTTCAAAGTCGGGCATTTCCGGCGAAGTTTCGGGGTAATCGTGCACTTGATTTTCCCACGCAACTAATCCGTTCTTGACGTAAATATTCCAACTGCAAGAGCCGGTACAGTTTACGCCGTGCGTTGAGCGAACGCATTTATCGAACGACCAGCGGTCACGATACATATTTTCCCAGTCGCGCCCGCCCTTGTTTATCTGCTGATGTTCGCCGCGCTCCAGAGGACTCAGATATTTTAGTTTCTTTAAAATGTTGCCCACGCTATCACTCTCCTTTTGCCGCGATTGTAGCAAAAAAAATTCCTATCGAAAGTGATTAATATCACTGCCGAAGGATTTTTGTCTGTTGAAGAAACGGGCTAATAAATTATGAATCTCGCCAATCCCTACGTCCGCGAACTATAAACTTGCGGATTGCGGCGCGTTGGTTGATTTAGGAATGCCGCTAAAGAACATGCAAACCCTTCGCTTGTGAATTATTTGCCACACGACAAATCAAGTGAATGATTGAGGAGCGATTAACCGCATTTAATTTGTAGTCTACGTAAAAGCATTTAAAATGGCGTAGTGGTGCGAAATTTAGCGTCATTATGCATTTGATTTCAATTAAATTTTTAATGAAAAACTAAAATTCTATATGAGTGCAAACTTTTATTGATGTTACAAAATCTGCTATCGAGCAGGGTTGAAATAATTTTATCTGGACTTAGAAAAACTAAACCTTACCTACCGCCTCAAGATACACTAAAGGCGGCAATGTTTTATCAATGAATGGCGAAGTTTGGATTGTGCCGCCTGGAACGCTCAATGGGGCAATTTTTCCGACTACAATATTTTTTATGATTAAAATAAAGCCCTCGCCAAATTTGACAAGGACTTTATAGGTTGTGTTGGTAGACTACAAAATTTTTAAAAAGTTTCCTGTGTTGTAGCTTAAAGAATAGAACGATAAATTTCGGCGATTTGTTCCTTAGTAACGTCGCGAGGATTACCAGGAGTGCAAGCATCTGCAAGAGCTGATTCCGCTAAAAAGTCTATATCTTTATCCTTGACGCCGAGTTCAGACAATTTAGTCGGTATTCCAACCTCTGTGCTAAGTTTTGCAACGGCGTCGATTGCGGCGGCGCGATATTCCTCTTGCGTCATATCGTCAACATTAGGAACACCCATAGCGCGGGCAACTTCTCTGTAGCGTTCACCAGTTGCAGGCGCATTGAATTTCAAAACGGGAGCAAGCAAGATTGCACAAGCTGTTCCGTGCGGAATGTCGTAAACCGCGCTCAACGGGTGCGCCATAGAATGATCTATACCTAATCCGACATTTGAGAAACCCATACCCGCGATATATTGACCAAGTGCCATTGCCTCGCGACCTGCAGGATCACCTTTAACGGACTTTCTAAGGTTCTTAGAAATAATTTCAATCGCCTTAAGGTGAACCATATCGGTAAGTTCCCAAGCGGCTTTCGTAATGTAGCCTTCAATCGCGTGAACGAGTGCGTCCATACCCGTTGCCGCGCAGAGTTTAGCCGGCATTGAGGCGCACATTTCCGAATCGACTACGGCAACGACAGGAATATCTTTCGGGTCAACGCAGACAAATTTGCGATTTTTTTCAACGTCGGTGATGACGTAATTGATTGTAACCTCAGCGGCAGTTCCCGAAGTCGTAGAGACGGCGATAATCGGCAAGCACTTATTTTTAGTCGGCGCAACGCCCTCAAGACTGCGCACATCGGCAAATTCGGGATTGGTCATAATGATTGCGATTGCCTTGCTGGTATCGATAGCCGAACCGCCACCAACGGCAACGATTATATCCGCGCCGCACTTTTTGCAGAACTCAACGCCCGTCTGAACGTTCTCGATTGTCGGGTTAGCCTTAATGTTGTCGTAAATTTCGAAGTCAACGCCCGATGCCGTCAAAAGTTCCGTAACCTTAGTTGCGACTTTGAACTTGATTAAGTCTTTGTCAGTGAC
>AUXO017772758.1_pt1 | contig 10492 bp, 10 predicted proteins | sample 768731 | NCBI WGS metagenome assembly AUXO01 (sample SAMN02715735, study PRJNA202380) | gut metagenome | biome: sheep rumen | host: Ovis aries | place: New Zealand: Palmerston North | reverse complement strand
GATGATGTAGAACATGCTTTAAGGATGAGAAAGACTGGCCGAATAGTCTGTACAACATCAATAAAAATTAAACATAAAGATAATGTTGCTTCTAGAACAGATGTGTCATGGAGAGATTATTATGCAACGCGAAATGTGGTTGTAATGTTTTTAAATCATTTTGACAAATGGTCTTTGTTCTGGCGAATAATAAGAAGAAGGTTAGCTGCAATTTTAAGTTTTAGATACATTAAATGGAAAGTTGTTAATGATGCTATAAAAGATGGAAAAAAAGGAAATATGGGAATTCATCCAGTGTATAAACCAGGTTGGAAAGTATAGAAGGAGATAGATGTAAATGACAGTTAATGCAGTTGTTGTAACATATAATCGCTTAGATTTGTTAAAACTTACTCTGGAAAAACTTCAAGAACAGACATTTAGAATTAAAAAGATTGTTGTTGTTAATAATGCAAGTACAGATGGTACGAAAGAATATTTAGATAGTTTTGAAAATGATACTTGTTTTGAGATATTAAATTTAGAAGAGAATTACGGAGGTGCGGGAGGCTTTTATTATGGAATAAGAAAAGCTTATGAACTTGAGTGTGATTATTTATGGATTATGGATGATGATACGATTGTTACACCTTCTGCTTTGGAAAAACTTATTGATTCATTTGATATTTTAAAAAAAGAAAAAATTGGTTTTTTAACAAGTAACGTTTTGTTTAAGGATGGTATGCCATGCCTTATGAATATCCCAAGTACTGTATATAGGTGGAATGAGTACATTGATAATAAGATAATAGAAATATCACATACATCATTTGTAGCCATGTTTATTCCTGCATCAGTTGTTAAGGAAGTTGGTTTGCCAATAAAAGAATATTTTATTTGGGGAGATGATGGAGAATATTCTACAAGAATTATAAAGGCTGGTTATTCGGGTTTTCTTATTGGCGAGAGTACTGTTTATCATTATATGAAGGATAACGTTGGTATTGACATTATAAATGCTCCCAGAGATAGAATTGACAGATTTTATTATTTTTATCGAAATACAATGACTACTGTTAGAATGAGAGGTGTTTCGACATATTGTAAGCATTTTTTATTCAATATGTATTTGATTCTACAAATAATTTTTAGTAAGACTGAATGTAAATTAAAAAAGATTTTCATTATTGTTCGCGGAACTATAGTAGGAACATTTAGAAGAGTAAAGATAGATTATATAAATTGAAATTGATGAGGTTTTTATGCTTTCAAAAATAATCTTATTTATGTATAAAAAAAGAATAAAATTCTATCAAGTATTGCTTGTTATATATAAAAGGGCAATAAGAATATATGATAGGCATGAAAATAAGAGAGGATTATTCTCTGTTGTCAAATGTGGAATTAAAGGTTTTTTTAGTATATTTGGTTTGAAGATTGTATATTATCGTTTAGACAAAGAAAACCAATATGGTGATTTATTTGATGCAATGACTGTATCTTATGATGAAAATGACAGATTCTATTATTGGATTGATGAAAAAATATATTTTAATAATAGGCGTCGTCCGATAGGAAATATGCCAGTTGATTACTCTCTTATTGTTGACAACTCTATGAAAACTATCAAAGAAAACATTAAAACAAGAGGAAAAAATACAGAGGTATATATAAAAACAATTGAGTATGTAGAAAAGTATATTGATAAGATATGTAATGAATTATCTAAATATAATAGTGAAAATGCCAAAAAAATCATTAGTAATCTTAAGTCTATGAAAGATAGGCCGGCTAGTGATTTGTATGATGCTTTACAAAGAGTATTGTTTTGGAATGCGATGTTTCATCAAACGGGCTCTGTTCTTGTTGGTTTAGGTCGATTGGATAAAGTCTTAAACCGTTTTAATTTTGAAGATGAGACAGAAGCAAAATCTTTAATAAGCGAGTTTTGTAGAATGATTCATAAGAATTTTGAATATAAAAGTCAAACTATGCTTGGAGATACTGGACAGTTAATTATTTTAGGTGGGTTGAATCCTGATGGAAGCTATTTTTGTAATAAGTATACATACCTATTTATAGATGCAGTAAAAGAAATACATTTACCGGATCCTAAAACTTTGCTTAGGGTTTCAAACAAAACCCCATCTGAATTATTGCAAAAAGCAATGGAAAGTATTATGAGTGGGAACGGAAGTCCGCTTCTTTCAAACGATGATGTAATTATACCATTATTAAATGAATATGGATATAAGGATGATGACGCATATAATTATGCTGTATCTGCTTGTTGGGAACCAGTTATTGTGGGCAAATCGTTAGATCAGAATAATTTATACAATTATTCGTTTGCTGAGACTTTTGTAAAAACAATTAAAGAATTAAAAAACACAGAAAATTTAGGCTTTAATGATATCATTAAAGAATATAATGAGAATGTTGATTGTGCGTTAAGAAAGGCAATGTCTGATATAGACAAAACTATATGGGAGGAAACTCCGTTGATGTCAATATTTTTTGAAGATTGCATTACGTCAGGTGTTGATTTGGCAAATGGTGGCGCGAAGTATAATAATTACGGTATTTTGACTGAGGGTTTAGCAAATACTGTTAATTCTTTTCTAAACTTGGAGAGGATAGTATACAAAGAAAAAAGAATGTCATTAAGTGATATTCAACATATACTAAAAAATAATTATAAAAATAATGATACTTTACGAAAAGAGTTGTTGAACTCTAGTGAGTATTTTGGACAGGATACAGAAAAGATACTTGAATTAACAAATCAGTTATTCGGAATGTGTAAAGATGGTCTTAAAGATAAGTTAAATCGTTATAATGGTAAATATAAGGTTGGATTAAGTTCACCTTCCTATTTGATTGATGGAACGAGAACAGGTGCCACTTTTGATGGAAGAATGAAAAATACACCGTTGGCTACCCATATTTCTTGCGATAAGAATTTAGCATACACAGAATTGCTTTCATTTGCTGCTCAGTTAAATTATTGTGAAAATGGTTTTAACGGTAATGTTGTTGATATAATGGTTACTCCGAATTTAATTAGTAGTAATTTTGAGAAATTTATATCGTTAATAAAAGCCGGAATTAAGCAAGGATTCTTCCAGATGCAAATGAATGTAATAAGTAGCGAGACATTAATCGATGCGAAAAGTAATCCAGATAATTATAGAAATTTGATTGTAAGAGTTTGGGGATTTAGCGCATTTTATGTGGATTTGCCAACATCATATAAGGATATGCTTATTGAGAGAGCTTTAAAGAATGAAGGTAAGATTGCATGATAGATGATAAAGTTCTGATTGGCAATATTCAGAGGTTTTGTGTCCATGATGGTGACGGAATACGCACAACTGTTTTTTTAAAAGGGTGCGATATTAGGTGCCCGTGGTGTGCTAATCCAGAAAATCAAAAAACTTGCATTCAAAAGTTCATTGATGATGGGGTAGAAAAACAATATGGAAAAATGATGTCTCAAGAAGAAATCATTGATATTATTCTTCGGGATAAGATTTATTATGAAAATGGTGGTGGTGTTACATATTCTGGTGGAGAGCCTTTGTTAAATCTTAATATAATTGAAAATGTGTTAAAAGAATTGAAAAGCGAAGGTATTTCACAATGGATAGAAACATCCTTGTTTGCACCAACTGATTATGTTTTATTTGCAATGAATTATATGGATAATTTTATAATAGATTTAAAGAATATTTGTCGTGAACAGTGCAAAAAATATTTATCTGGAGATAGTGATTTGTATTTAAAGAATTTTGATATTGTTGTTTCTAAGTATAAAAATGCAGTTGTTCGTATTCCTGTTGTTGAACCGTATACCTATAATTCTGAGAATATTTATAAAATCATACAGTTATTAAAGAGATATAAAGATATTAGAATTCAATTGTTTAAAGTACATAACCTTGGAATGTCAAAATATAAGAATTTAAATATGGAATATTCTTGCTTTGAAGAAATATCAGATAATGATCTTGTTTTGCTATATAATCAACTAAAAGCAATTAATGATAGAGTTGAAATTATTAGTTTATAACTGTTGTTGAGGATGTATTGTATATAACCTATTAGTAATACTTAATAGATTGTGAAAAATATGACATGAATGAAAAAAAAAATAGTTTGAAAAAAAATTTCTTATATAATACGTTATTTCAAGTTTTAAATGTTATTATTCCATTTATAACAGCACCATATACAGCACGTGTCCTGGGTGCAGATGGTATAGGAGTGCAGTCTTTTACAGCATCAATGCAATCATATTTTTTATTGCTGGCGAATTTGGGAACAATGGCATATGGTACACGTGAAATTGCAGTTCATAGAGAAGATGAATATAAAAGGAGTAAAATTTTTTGGGAAATAGAATTGTTATCTGTTTTTACATCATTATTTGCTCTTTTGCTTTGGATTATCTTTGTTGTATTTTCATCTCAATATAAAGAATACTACATAGCTCTTTCCATTGTATTTCTTGGCTCTATGTTAGATATAACGTGGTTTTTTAATGGAATTGAGCATTTTAAGACAATAGTTTTATGCAATGCATTTTTTAAATTATGTAGCCTATTTTGTTTATTTATTTTTATAAAATCAAAAGAGGATCTTTTGTTATATATATATATAAATGTAATCATTGGTGTTCTTTCTTCATTGTCTTTATGGATAATAGTCATTAGATATTTAAAACCCATTAGGATAAAAGAATTATCTTTTATTAATCATTTTAGAGAATCATTAATTTTTTTTATACCTACTATTGCTACATCAATATATTTAGTGCTTGATAAAACTTTGATTGGATTAATTACTAGAAATGAATATGAGAATGGTTATTATCAGCAAGCTCAAAAAATATTAGATATTTTTAAAAGTATCGTTTTTTTGTCTATTAATTCTGTAATGGTTCCAAGAATTTCTTATTTGTATTCTCAGAAAAACTTTGATGATATTAATGACAAAATTAACGAATCATTAAATTATATTTTGTTTATGGGGATAGGAAGTGGATTTGGTATTGCTGCAATAGCTAAAACATTTATTCCATTATATTTTGGAAGTGGATATGAAAATGTTGTTATATTAATTTATATATCATTTCCGCTTTTAGTTATCATAGGATTAAGTAGTTGGGCTGGGACTCATTATTATACACCATTTGGTTTGAGAAAAAAATCAAGCAAATACATTGTTATTGGTGCAGGCATTAATTTATTTTTAAATTTAATTATGATTCCGTATTATAAATCATTTGGTGCTGCTGTTGCGTCGGTTATTGCTGAATTAATAATTACTACCCTTTATATTATAAATAGTGATGGTTATTGTAGTACTAAAAAAATTATAAAAAATGGATATAAAAAATTATTTTCAGGATGTTTGATGTTTGCTTTTGTATATTTGATAAATTATTTAAATATAGTAATAGCTTTAAAAATATTGATTCAATTAATTTCGGGTGTGCTATTATATGTTATTGTTTTACTTCTTTTAAAAGATAAATGGACATTGAGTATATTTATAAAAATAGGTAATTATTTAAAGAAGATTAATAGACGGAGAGCGGCTAAATGAATTTATATATTTGTAGTACTTTTTATCATGTTTTAATAACGGTATTAAAATCTATACATACCAATAAGGAAAATGCTATAGCAATAACAGGTTATATACCTGAATATGATAGTTTGATAGCGAAATTGAGAAAAAGTGACTTGTTTGGGGATGTTATTTTTTTAGAACAGTTTTCGCCACAAAATGACTATGAAAAAGAAAAATGGGGAAAAATTAATGTTAAGAAAATTGAAGACAAATACAGCAAACTGTTCTATGAATACAATGAGATATATTTATTTATGGACGATATTTGCTATGCAAGATACTTAAAAACAAAGCATATATATTATAATATTATTGAGGATGGTTTTGATTGTTTTAAGAAAACAAAGATGGCAAATTCACGATTCCTTTATATGGTACAAGATAGAAAAATTGGGTTAAATAAAAAAATATATTATTTATTTCATCCATATGATTATTACAATATTGATTATTATTTAAAATGCAAATATGTTAAAACATTAGAGGTAAATGAAAATATAGACTTAATTATTAACGGTAAAGATAAAAGAGTGATTGAAGAAAAAAGAGAACAACTATTTCGATTATTAGATGATGATTGTAAAAATGTTGTTATAGATATTTTTTTAAATGATGAGAGAATTTTTAAATCTGATAGAATTGCACTTGTTTTGACATACTGTTTCTACACTGATGGTAAAATAGATAGTGAAGAAAAACAAGTGGAATTATATAAAAGAGTGTGCGATTATTATAGGAATAAAGGTTTAATTCCAGTTATTAAACCACACCCAAGAGATTCTGTTGATTATTCATGTTTGAACTGCCAATTGTTATCAAAAAACTTCCCGGCGGAATTAATAGAATATTTGGATGAAAATAAAATTATAAAATATTTTTCTATATATTCGTCAGCTATTCATAGGTTTGATAAAATAAAAGTTGATTATTTTGAAACAATTGATGAATGTGAGAAATACCTTGAAAAGAATAATTATTAATTAGCAAGTTTTATTAATGGAGGTTATTTTTTGTGAAAATAATAGGTGTGATTCCAGCTCGTTATGACTCTAGTCGTTTTCCTGGTAAACCATTGGTTGATATTTGTGGGAAACCAATGATTTGGTGGGTTTATCAGCAATGCATGAAAGTTGACGACTTTGACGCCATTTATGTTGCTACTGATGACAAAAGAATATTTGATAAGTGTAAAGAATATGGAATTGAAGTAATAATGACATCAAATTCTCACCGAACAGGCACAGATAGAATAGGGGAAGTTGCTAGACAGATATCAGCTGATCTATTTGTTAATATTCAAGGGGATGAACCACTACTTGAACCTTCAACGATTAAAGCTGCAATTATGCCTTTTTATGATGATCCTAATTTGCAGATTTCTAATCTAATGACAAAAATAAAGAATCCAGTTGATTTGGTTAATGTTACTGTCCCGAAAGTAATAACAAATAAGGATGGAATAGGAATATACCTAACACGTGCCACAGCTCCTTATCCCAAAGGAAGTATAGATTACTCATATTATAAGCAGGTTTGTGTATATGGTTTTAAACCAGAGGCATTGGAATTTTATTGTGATTATGGGTTAAAGTATGGTAAGGCAAAAGTGGAGGCTGTTGAAGATATTGAGATTCTTCGTTTTATTGAGAATGGTTATAAAGTTCAATATATAGAAGTTGATTCTGAAACTGTGGCAGTCGATACGCCGAATGATCTTGAGAAGGTAAGAACTATTGTTTCTGCGAAGATTGAAGCAGGAGAGATTAAAGTTTTATAATTCAGTTACGGAGGAACTCTTGATGAATAAGATTCAGATTTTGGATTGTACACTCAGAGACGGTGGGTATTGCAATGAGTGGCGATTTGGGTTTGAAAATGCAAAAAGAATCACGGCTGGTTTAGTTGAAGCAAATGTAGAGATAATAGAGTGTGGATTTATTTCAAATCGTGTTGACTATAAGCCAGAGTTAACTAAATTTTCCACTATTGAGGAAATATCTAGAATTATACCGTGTAATCGAGAGGGTAGAATATTTGTTGCTATGATTAATTATGGTGAGTACAGTATTGATGATTTACCAATATGCGACGGATCTTCTGTTGATGGTATACGTGTTGCTTTTCACAAAAGTAATTTGATGGAGGCTTTGGAATTTTGTAAGGCTATTAAAGCCAAGGGGTATCTGGTATTTGTTCAGGCGATGGTTTCCCTTAATTATTCTGATGATGAATTCTTAAAACTAATTCAAACTACAAATGAGTTTGATCCATATGCTTTTTACATTGTAGATAGTTTTGGAATGATGAAGGAAAAAGATTTAACAAGGCTTTTCTATATGGTTGAGCATAATTTGAATGATAATATTTGGATTGGCTTTCATAGCCATAACAACATGCAATTGGCGTATTCGAATGCACAGAGTTTGGTTAATGTTCGAACAAGCAGGAATCTAATTATTGATTCATCCATAATGGGTATGGGACGTGGAGCAGGTAATTTAAATACAGAATTATTTGTAGACTATCTAAATGAGAATGCTGGAAAAAATTACCAGATTAAGCCGTTGTTGACCATAATAGATAAGATATTGGGAACATTTTATGAAGAAAAATACTGGGGATATAGTTTGCCAAATTATATTTCTGCTTCGCATAATGCTCATCCAGAATATGCTGGATATCTTGATGCAAAAAAAACACTAACATTTGAAGATATGAGTAACATTTTTGATATGATGGATAATGATAAAAAAGTGGCTTATGATAAAAGTTATATTGAAGAGTTATATCTAAAGTATCAAGAAAAAGACAGGACACAGGAATCGCATTTAACAGAATTTAGGGAGATGATTTCTGGAAAAACCGCCTTGATTATTGCACCAGGACAGAGTTCTGTTGTTGAACGTGAAAAGATTATTTCGTGTGCCGAAAAAGAAGACGTAGTTACTATTAGCATTAATTATGACTATGATGAAAACTTTACTGATTTCATCTTCCTCAGCAATCTTAGACGTTATCAAGATCTTCCTGCAATTAAAAGAGTTAAGAGCATTGTTACATCAAACATTCCTGCCATAGATGTTTATTTACAGGTGAGATATAAAGACTTACTTAATGAGGCAGATTATGTTGAGGATAACGCAGGTCTTATGTTAATAGGTTTACTAATAAACTGCAACGTAAAAAAAGTATACATTGCTGGTATGGATGGTTATTCGCCTAATCCTGATGAAAACTATGCCGATAATAAAATGAAGTTCTATACAGAAAAAGGATTGGCCGAAAAAAAGAATTTGGGTATAAATGAAATTCTTAAGAAATATCGAAAAAAGATTGATATTGAAATGCTTACAACACCTAAATATGTAATCATAGATTAAAAAAATGAAAGTAAGGATTAACATTGTTATTCGTTAATAAAAAAGGATGATATAATGGCTAAACGACCTAGTACAGGAATTTCTCCAATAGATACGGATATTGTTATTGGTAAGGAAATTAAAATGGATAATCCAGAGGATACGATTATTAAATGGAATATGATTTAAAATGGTATGTTTATATTTTTGGCTGAGAATTTGAAAGTAAGCAAACCAGAGATTTTATTATTGTAATAATTGTGTATGATTATGTTATGATTTGTTAGGGGTTATTATTAATAATTCAAAGGTGTCTATAATGGTAAAAAAAAAGTATTATTCCAATATTAATTGGCGGTACTGTGGGTATTGTAATAGGATCAATTTGCGGATCTATTTTTGCTATAATAAGATCATTCTCTCCACAGTATTATCACTTGGCTAGAACAATATTTAATATTTCAATAATTACGATTTTCTTATTAGGTCTTATTGTAATTTTATGTTTTATTATCGGTGGCGAGCTTATTTTCCAAATACGTATTAACCAAGAATTGGCTAAACAGGGTTATAGTACTAAAACTGTAGAAATGTTTAAAAAACGTAAGAAAAAATTTGAAAATAATAAATATAATATGACTTATATGCAGACTGTTTCATTTTTGGCAAATGAAAGATTATTGTATTATGATTATGAATCTGCATACAAATACTTGGAAGAAATAGATTTTCAGGAATTTTATGATAAACTTAAAATAGGTTCAGGTAAAGCCAAGTTAATGAATGTGTTTTAATTCTACGGTTTAATAGATTTATGGATTGGTTATTTTTATGAAACAAATAAACCCGAAGAATACGCTGATAATATAATTGATCAATATTACAAGGATTCAATAGGTCTATATATTTCTAAAAGCAAATTAATATCCAGTGTTAATGATGAGATTAATTTGTATTATTCCTTAACTAAGAATGATTTGAATAAATGTGAGTCTCTAATAGCTTCTTTACCAGATAAGTTTACAGAAAATAGGGCTTACGAATTGGTATATTATAAAGGATTAATGGAATGTGATTTAAAGAAAAACCAATTAACAATTGAGTCATTAAACAATTATATATCAGAAGGAAAGAAGTTGGCTGATAGTAATAGCAAAATTAAGGTTAGGTTTTATCAGCATTATGATCAGTATTACAAAAGATATTCTAGATTAATTGAAAACAAAGGGGTTGTATATGAAGAATAAAATTGGTGGAGTAATATCTTTAATTATTGTGGGTGCTATGGTGTTGTTTATCATTGTATCCGGCTTTATTGATTTGGGTGGTGCTGTTTTCGCAAAGACTTTAGATGAGTATGTAGCGAATCCTGAAAAAGGTATGTATGTATCAGGTGGAATCAAGATGGCTGATGGACCGATATATATAGTTACTCATACACTTAACGGTATTCCGACAGGTAAAGAATACTATTATTCTGTTTATACTGATGAAGGAACAGTTGTATATGTTCGTGC
>AUXO011570310.1_pt1 | contig 10492 bp, 9 predicted proteins | sample 768731 | NCBI WGS metagenome assembly AUXO01 (sample SAMN02715735, study PRJNA202380) | gut metagenome | biome: sheep rumen | host: Ovis aries | place: New Zealand: Palmerston North | reverse complement strand
TTTTCTAATTCCATCATTTGTTTTTCTTTTCCTTCATGCATTTCTTTAGATTCCATATATGAACGTCTAGAACTTCCACTTCTACCTTCGCGGTAATCCCTTATTTCTCTAGGATACACATTTGCATAATCGCGCATTCCGCGAGAGTAAGCATCCCCATAATAAGAAGAATCATAATTATACATTGGATAGTAATATCTATCTTCTGAATATGCTCTACCATTGCTTGAACTATTTCCATTATAATACATCATTTCTCTACTAGGTTCTTTTTCTTTATCTTCCATCGCTTTAACTACTGTGCAATAGTAAATAGTTTCTTCTAAATCTTTAATCATATCTACTGCTTCGCCTAATTCGTTAGCATTAACATTAGATAAATCATTAAGTTGGCTCTCTACACAAGACATTAATTTTTCTTTCATCATTTTTAATCTTTCCATATTAAGCCACCCTTTCTACGATTAAATTAGCATTTTGTACTAATATATCGTCCTCACTTGTATTTTCTACACTAACTTGCGCGCAACATCCTGCAGGAACATCTATATCTGTTTCTCTATTAACATTGAAGAATTCTTCAACTGCAGCAGGAGTTACTATCATTTGTGTAGTTATCACAGGCTCTCCATCAATAGCAATAGCTACTGAAATAGGCCCTACTGTACCTCCAGTTGGAACTGCAATATTGCCTCCAAAAGATACTCTAAATCTTGCACGAGGTTGGCAAGCGGTTAGCCCTCTTAAAGAAACTAACCCGCTTCCCTCTCTATGCATTATGGAGTTATTACCACGTACTGGGGTATCTGTAAATAAAATTACTTGGTTTGGTGCAACTGTTTGTTGCGCAGCTGCTGTAAATTCTGCCATTTTTTTATTACCTCCATTTTAATTTTTTAATTAATAGTTTAAACTATTATAATATCCATTGCAGCAGAATGGGTTTGGAACATTATATGCTGGGATTGGACATGGTCTTAGTTGATCAACTAGATATTGATTTTGCGCAGCTTGAGATGCAGCAAATTTTAATGTTTGATTTTCATTTTGTAATTCAGCAATTTTATCATTAGTTAATCTATCTAAGATAGCTCTTGTGTTAGCATTTTGATTTTCTACGATATCTCTAGTTTGGTCGCAGATATCTTGTCTAACAGCATTCATTTGTGTTGCTAAGTTGTAGTTAGTGTCTGAGAAACCTTTTTCAACTTGGTATCTCATATCGCAGCAACAGCTTGCCATTTGATTTCCTAATGCAGTGATTTGGCTTCCAATAGCATAAGTATTTTGCATACCATTAACATTTACATCATTAATACCTGATTGTAATTGATAACCAAGATTATTTAAATTAGTATTAATTGAATTAACACCCATATTAATTGTACCATTTAAGTCGCAAATACCTTGCAATACATTTGTAGATAAATTATGATAATCATTACTTAAATCTACTCTAGTATCTCTAACTGCATGGTCTAAATCTGAGAAGTTGATTTCGTCTGTTAGGTCTGCTCTTGTTAAAGCGCCTTGAAAAGCGGCACTTCCTACACCAGAGTTGTTTCCATTTCCGAACCAACCACCATTTCCCCATCCGCCAAATGCGAATAAGAATAAGATAAGTACCCACCAGCCATCTCCACCAAATCCATTGCCGAAGAATCCGCCGTTGTTATTACTTCCAGTTACAGCAGCTATATCTGCTAAACTGTATCCATTGTTTGAGCTAAACATATGTAACTAGCCCTCCTTTCATAATATAATATCATTTATATTTAAAGCCTAAACATTTGTTTAAAAGCTTTAAATTCATTATCAAAATCTGTAATGCCTTTTTCTTTTGCGATATTGCGCACAACTGTTTCTATTTGCGCAGTATCTCCTTTTTTAATTAACTCTGCTAAATTTTGCATTACAGGATTACCTTGTTGGGCAACTTCATTTACAATACCAGAAACTACATCTGCCGGGTTTTGATTTTTAAAACTTGTAATAAGTTTTAACATATCTCTTTGATTATTGATTTGCATCTTGGTTTCCCCCTTTATCTTTTATAATAACTGGCTTTTTACTATTAATGAAAGCATCTAATTTATTTTCTAAATTAGTAATTTGTTGTAAGATTAATTCATTAGTATTAATTTGTTTTTCTTCAGTTTTTACTTCTACAGGGACAGGTTTATAAGTTATAATTTGAGTAGTCCCATTATTAGCTCAACTTTTAACATAGATTTCGCTCATATCTCCTTTTGGGAAAACTGCAAATCCACCAAAAGGAACTTCTGTTACTTTTACGATATCCGCGCTATCAACTATCTTTCCTTGTATAGTAGAAATTGAAGATTGCGCAGCATATGAATTTGGCGCATATTGATAATTTGGATACATATTATTTGAATAATAAGTCATATATAAAATCTCCTTTCTAAGTTTTAATAAAAACTTTCTTACACTAATATATAAGTTTTTATTAAAATTCATTTAAAGATTTTGTCAAAACTTTTTAAATTTAGTAGGAAAATAAAAATTTTAAAATTTTATGATAACTTATCCATAAAGTTATATATTTTTGCAAATAAAATAATAAATATGCTCAAATTTAAAGCAAAAAAAAAGAGACACTCATAAAAAAGTGTCTCTTTTTTTATTGTTATAATCTTTCAATGACTCTAGTTGCATTTATAGACATTGTAGCGCCTGCGCGCAATGGGATACTCATAGAATTTAACATATAGTCACCATATATATCAGCATCTACATCTCTAGCTCCAATACGTGTGTTAGGCTCTAAGTAATAAAGTGGCAAACAATTCATCTGAATAGATTCATTGTATCCAGTTTTTTCATATAATAACATTTTTATTTCATTAAAGCAACTATTAAATAATCCACCTAGCGCTAATCCTTTATATACATTGCTATCTACTTGAATAAATTTTTGCGCACGCGCAATGCACTCTTCTCTTTTTGCATCTGTATCAGGCTGTCCTGTTTCTATTAAAACAAAATCTGGAATTTCAGTTTCAAAAACACAATTGAAATTTTCGTTATTTTCTACTATTGTTCTACGACCTATATTACTTATATTAAATTTAGATATACTAGCGCTAGAATCTATAAAATCTAAGAAATAATCAATAGTTCTAGGGTCGTTTAAATAATCTTCATTAAATGCACCAACTCAACAATCTTCTGCCCAAACATATTCAGCATCTAATGTATATATTTTAGGTCATTCATTGACCAATTCTGTATAATAATAATTAGATTTTAATCCAAGCGGTTCCGCAACCACTCCTTGTAAATATAATTCACTTCTTCAATCTGTTGTTTTAATATTTTTAAATTCAACTTCATTAGTTATATCTACATAAGTGTAAGTACCTGTAGTTGAATCCCAGCGTCAAACATATACATATCCAGTGTCAAGAGCTTGATAATAAACCCCCGCGCATCCTCGTTGAGGGAATCTGCTAAGAGACTCATATTTAACAGGAGTTAGCGCCTTCCTTAATCCATCATCTGGATCTGTATAAAAGAACACTTGGTATATATTTCCTGTCTTTGGCTTTTGGTCAATAGCCAAATGATAACGAATAGGAATATTCAAACCTTCTGGGGTTTTCCTTACTCCTCAAACTACAAAATCATTTTTTATATTACTATATTGAGGCGCATTAGAGAAAGAAGTAAATATTGGTCAATCAGTAAAATCATAGGCGCGCTTACCTAATAACATATCATACTGATAATCTTCGTTAGTTAATCTATCTATTTCTAAAGTCGAATCAGAAATATTTAAATAGTTCTTTTTCTCTTGGAAAACAAAATTCCCATATACATCATAAAAATATTCATAATTTCCGCCAAGATAAGAAACTATCTGGTCTAAAATAGTACAAACACTATCTCCTGGGTTTCCTATCAATTCTTTATTATAAATGAAATCAGTATAGATAAAACCTATATCATCACCATATTCAAACTTAGTGACTCCAACCATACTGCTTGGAGTTTCTGTTGTTAAAGTATAAGTTCCTTGATTTAAAATCAAATAAACAGGAGTAGAACCTAATCAGCGCATAACTGCTTTAATTCTGCTATCAACATCACTGATTAAAATTTTGCCTAATTGCTCTCCTCCAAAATGATTTACAAGTTCTCTAATAATTTGCACAACAACAGGTTGAATAGTTACCCAATCTCCATTCTCATCAAGAGTGTCATATTTATCAAATTGAGTAGACGCGGAAATAGTGCCTCCGCAAGTCCCATTTAATAAACACATTTTGTCTTGTGCTTGTATACTAACAGACACATTATTTGTATCGTGACTAGTGCTACAATTATTTATTATAAACTCACCAAGAGGAAACCAATAAATAGGGTCTGCGAGGTATGTAGCAGTAGGGTCTTTAATTCCTTTTTCTATAAATATTTTCTTATTAATTGAGAAAATATTATTTACATCAGTTACTTGAGAAAAAGAACTATCTTTAAAAGCTGCTGTAAGATTAATGGTTCTGCGCATTGCAGAATCTCCATTAATGTTTAAGTTTCCATCAACAATCATTCCTTGAACTTCTTGAAGAGGTTCTTCATCCCAATTTAATACTGTAATTTTAACATATTCTTCTGCAATAGGCATAGTGCATAAATTTTTTAAAAATTCATCATTATTTAAATAAGGATATTTTTTATTCATAGCTTAAATCCCCTCCTACGTATAATATCTAAAAAGAGGTGGATCCCATAAAATGTTATACATGTAATAATTATTAGTGGTATTATCCGCAATTTCATTAGCGGTTGCGCTAAATGACCATATCATTCTTCCTAATTGTTGATTAGGAGTAAATGATATATCCATTAATCTAACTAAGAAATTACCTTCGGTAGGCGATCTAAATAATTTTACTTCGCCATCCATTAAGAATTTAATAACTTCATCTCTAAATTTCTTTTCATAAACAAAATCGTTATCAATAGTAGTAGTAAAAGGCATATTATATTCTATGCTATTAAAATTCTCATATTTCTTTAAAATATCTTTTCCACCATATAAACTTTCTTTTGTTATGAAATTTTCATTTTCATCCATTTGGCAAGATATAAGTCCCGTAATAGGAAATAGCGCATAATTCATAACTGCGTTTCTTCTTATATAAGGATATTGAGAACCTATCGTCTCTATTTTGCCTTCACTAATATTTCGTCTAAATGAACTAACTTGTGGATTAAATTTAATTTTTAATTGTCTATGTCCATCAGTTACAAATATATCTTCAAAAACTAACATAAGTATCTTATTATATATATATGAATAGGTATATTTAACTCCTGATTCAGTATAGTCTTCGAATAAAGCATATTTATAAAGAACTCCGCTTTCAACGGTTCTGTCTGCCCAATTATAATTAAAACTTGTTATATCTTCGAATATTAGGACTTGTACAGTTTCTCATGTAGAAAAATTATTTTTACTAGAAGCTCTTTTAATAGCTATGCTACCAGTAAAAGCTCCCGCACTATATGCTCTTGTTATTCTAATATTAATCTCTGCTTCTTCAGGGTTTTCTTTTGCGCTCATTACAAAACCTTTATCTGTTCCAGTGTCTCCTGTTACCACAAGGTCAAAAAAGATATCATGTTGATATAAACTATTTGTTTCGTAACTAATAAATACTCCATATGTTCCATCAATTTCTAAAGAAGCTTTTATTTCATATTCAAAAGCATTCTTGTTATTAGCGTTTTTATCTGTGTATAGAAGTCCACTATCTTCTATTATTTCATTATTCTCATTAGTTATAAAAATCCTATATGAATTTAGATACTCTTTTGTTGATGCGTCCGCAAATTTTAATTCTCCATTAAGTCTTGCTTCAGAAAAACTTATAAATATTTCAGGTGTTGTTGTTGCATCTATTTTTTCAATAAATAATCTATTATCAGGAATAAATCTTATTAATGTTACTCTTGACCATTCAGAAAAATTATTTTGATATTGTGTTAACCAAGTATCTAGTTGTTGAGGCGTAATACTTGGGTCTACACTACTTGCAGGAACATCTACACTAGTAAGCCTAATTTGGACTTTATAAAATTTATCTGTCACAAAATTCCCATCTGAACTGTCTATTTCTATATAATAAGGATACTCTCCTGATCCCACGGCACTATCATATTGCATTTCTTTTAACATTACTTGTGAAGGATAATATTCAGGATTTAATACAGATAAATTTGATTCTTGGTCTACTACAGTAACTTGTGTCATATTTGCACGAATTTGATCCGTATTATTATATTCTGAAATATTAAAATAAACTCTTAAACTATCTTCTCCATCTATAATTGCTGCGCGTTGATATGTATCAATAACAGGCGGAGCTAGAATAACTGAATAAGATGGTCCAGGGGCAATTGCTACCATATATTTCATCTCCTTTTAACTCATTTTATATTCTCATAGTATTTTAAAAAATACTTTCTTTAATTAATTAATTTAGACCAAAATAAAAAAGAGAGCTACTCGCTCTCTTCATTTTTTACTACATTTAGTAATCCTGATATTTGGTCTGATAAGTGTGTTAAATATTGATGAACGTCATCTTTATTTTCTTCAACTTTGTTGTCGTTGTGATATAATATTAAAACTGCTCCAATCACATATCCTGTTGCATTAGTTAAACTATGAGCGTAATAAGACCTTACGTTTTTAGATTTCAATAATTCATAAGTCCCAATATCATAAGTTTTAATATCTTCAAGATTTGTCACATAGCTATAACCTGTTTTTTCAATTTGACTTATAGGATAACCAACAATAGAACGAAATTGATTTTGGAATTCACTCATAACAGGTCTATATCCATGATTTACACATTCATTACTAACACTAAGTTTTAAAAAAGATATAGAATTCATATCTTTTCCGCCATTATGATATCTAACCACCATAATTCTTCCGCATTGTAAATCACCAATTGCTTTTTGCAATAATGTTTGAATTGCATTATCTATTTTAATAGCTGTTTTATCTTCCTCTTCAGTTAAGACATGACCACCGGCGCAAATTTTCATTTGTTTCAAAAGTTCTTCAAAAACTCTATTAGTCATTTCTCCTTGTACTTTATTATTTTTATAAGAAAAATAAAGGAAGAGTCCAGCTATTACAATTAAAATACCTAATTCACCAATAGCTTTAGCTATTTCTAATCACTCCATAATAAAAAACCCTCCTCGATAACTTTAATGTTCTATATGTTATTGAAAAGAGGGTTTAATAAATTATTTTTTTTGGCCCAAAAAATATTATCTCCAAAATCCTATAGCTACACAAGCTACTCAACAAGTTGAAAAATTAGCACTTGCATAACTTTCTATCTTTACACTAGTTGTTTCTGGTGAACTATTTAAGGCAGCGCCAAATAAACCTGATTGATTATCTAATGCAGTTACTGTAACTACTGGTGCAGTTTTAAATGCTTTTGGATATGTTCAAGTGTTACCAGTTGCTCATCAACTATTTCCTCAGGTAGAACTATTACCATTTTTTGTTGTCGAAATGTTTTGTCAACAAATTTGAATATCGCCAATACGCATTCATCCCCCATCAGTTACAGACCCAGAGGATGTTATAGCATCGACATATGTCTTAACCGCGTTTGATGTTGGTAAGCTTGCACTTGTATCAACAGAAGTAGCTACTGCTTTCGCGCAGGCTTCGGCTAATGTATAACCGTTATAAGTTTTATTTGTTAATGCTTGTGTATCACTAAGATTTACGACTTGCTTATTATTACTATATAAATGTCCATCCGTTCCAGCATATACAGTATCTTGCGAATATGTTTGTGGGTTGGCCGCTTGACTAGTTGCACCAATTAAGAAAATCTTGCTTGACGTATCAGTGCTACCTGCTGTGTTTTTAGTATCTGTATCATCAACATATTTTTTAGTAGCAACATCCATATTGTCAGTTGGACCAGCTCCTACAGTTATTTTACCTGCATAGGTTCCGTTTCCTGAGGCGTCTAATTTATAAGCATTTGAACGTGCCGTTGGTCCAGTTCCATTACCAACTATACTTAAAGAAGAACTATCTATAACATTTCATTTTCCTTGAACATGTTGAGCAACGCCCCTGGCATAAGTACCAATACCTTCAGCATGAGAGCAATTCCCATGAGCTATTGTATGACGACCTTCTGCATGAGATTGGGCTCCTTCTGCTATGTTTCTAAGACGAACATAGAAATTCCCACCAACAGTAAATCCACTATCTCACTTGGTAACTGTAAAAGTCCCAGAAGCTCCAGTAGCAATAAATTTGTCTCCAGAGAAAGAAGTTGTTGAACTACACAAATGGTCTTGATAACTTTCAAAAGTAGGAAGTCCTGTTACCGTAACTTGTAATTTTTCTTGGTTTATAGCGGTAATTGTTCCTACAATATCATTCCCACTAGATATCCCACCTTCTGCATGAGCGTCATCTCCTGCAGCCATAGTGCAGTTACCTTCAGCATGTGTATTTACATCAAAAGCACGTGTATAATAACCCTCCGCATGTGCGCAAGATCAGTTTGCCAAAGTTCCCTCACCTTCAGTATGAGTACAATCAGCGCTTGCTGTGGTTTTAGATCCTTCTGCGTGAGCGTCGTTTCCAGAAGCAATGCACCCTCCGCCTTCAGCATGGGAACTAGATCCACTGGCTTCAGTATAACTTCCTTCGGCATGAGCCGAACTTTTAGATGCTGTAGTATGGTATCCTTCGACATGAGCATTTGACGCAGACGCTCCAGTTGTGGTGTAAGATCCTTCGGTATGAGAATTCTCTCCATTAGCAGTGTTATTACGTCCTTCTGCATGAGAATAGTTTCCTATTGCTTTATTGTCCCCACCTTCTGAATGAGTACCCATACCAGTGGCATAATTTTGATCTCCTTCTACATGGCTACGTTCTCCAGCTGCTCTTGTGTGATATCCTTCGGCGAAAGAATAATCCCCTATGGTATAAGAAGAATCTTCATCAATACTTTCACTAGTTCTAACACTACCAACTTGGCTACCATCTAAAATATTCTGTAAAATTGTATCAGTAAATTTAGCATCACTTGGGACACTAACTCCAACAGTCTTACCATTTACTGTTGCCGCATCTCCTGTTATGCTACCTTGTATTTTTCCATCTGTTCTAAAATAATAATTTGTTCCGTTATAAAAAACTAAATAGTGCGCTTTTGGTAATGTATAATTACTTGCGCTACTAGCACTACCATTTATATATATAGGTTTTGCGCCTTGACCGTTTATGTTTAAAGTAAGCGCGCTTGCGCTTGTATTAGCATAAACCATTTGAACTATAATTCAACTATTTGCTTGAGCCGCATAATCATGACAAGTTGCGGTTTTAGCTGCTGTACCCGCAGCAGTCCAAGACTTAGCTGTTGTATATGTATCTCCATTTAAATTTACTCCAGCAGTTATCCAATACCAATATGTTCCATCATATTGATAAAATATAGTTCTATTTGCATAACCTGTAATCCAGTTATCTGAACCTGTAAATGGTCTAGATGTGTTATATGCTAGTTGAATTGCGCCAGTGCCATTAACATTTAATTTAACAGTCCCTGCGGTATTAGTGTTTGTAAATTTAATACCAATAACATCACCAACTTGTAAATTCCAAGTAGGGTCATCTATAACAACTACTTTTTCTGCAGTTCCAGCAGCTGTTGCGCAAGTGCCAAATGCTATTTTAGGATTATTAGTATAATTATTACCAACTACACGCGCATCGCCTGTAACAATTAAATCTTTTAATTGTGCCATATCCTTTTGCCTCCTTCTATAATTCAATGAAGCTATTTGCTTCTATATAATCATTTTTTTGAATTTTTGCTTTTTCTTCTTTTTCAATAAAACTATGAAACTCTCCTACATAAAGATTATCTTCTTCACATGGGACTCAATCGGTTGCAACGGAGCCTTCTTCAAATTTAACTTCTTTTACAGAAACAGTCCCAGTTCCACCTCCAACCATTAATCTAGGAAAAATTATTCATTTTTTTGCTGTTGTCTCTGTCTGAGTGTAAGTTACTCAATATTTAACTCAATCTGTTGTTAAAGTAAAATCCATATTACCGTCACCTGCAGTTTTATTAGTTCCTTGACTACTTACGCAAGTTGTTGTAGTATTTGGATTATAATAATGAGAACGAATTTTATCTCCATTTACAGTTGATTTTGCTCAAAAAGACAAAGTATATTGAGAGGCGGTAGGAACTATAGAAGTTTGCACAGTATACCAATCTTTATAATTAGATGTAGGATATGTATACTGAGTTTCAGTTCTTACAGAATTTTTAAGAAGATTTGCATTAGGAGTTCCACTATGTTTTCAAACGCCATTTTTATATACACCCATAACTATTCCTCCTTAAATTCATATGCATATACATTTCCTTTATTATCTATTATACCA
>AUXO015883844.1_pt1 | contig 10493 bp, 9 predicted proteins | sample 768731 | NCBI WGS metagenome assembly AUXO01 (sample SAMN02715735, study PRJNA202380) | gut metagenome | biome: sheep rumen | host: Ovis aries | place: New Zealand: Palmerston North | reverse complement strand
ACCTTCATTATCTAGAGATAAATAATTAGATTTAATATTAAAAATTTCTTTTTTATAGAATCCGGGTCTTTCAAATGAAACTTCTTTTATATTCAAAAAATTTATCAATTTATTTATTAAGTCATGACTTGATCTTGAGATGAATATTTGACAAGGCATAACTTCAATTCCTTTTAGACTTGATAACATCTTAGCTATTTCAAATTTTAAGTCATCAAACCCACTTTTATGTCTTTTTAAATAATTAGAATTAGATATTATTTGACGAAGAATCTTGTTGTATATATCAATAGTAAATAATGATTCATTTATATTATTGGTTTTAAAATCATATAAAACATTATTTTCTACTTTTTTCTCTTGTATAATTGGCTTTATCTCCTTCTTTTCAATAAGTATTTCATTCACATAGTATCCTTGTTTCTCACGTGATATGATATATCCTTCATTTAATAATTCGGTATAAGCTGCTATAACTGTGTTTAATGAGACATCTAGGCTTTGAGCTAATTGTCTTTTTGACATCAGTTTTTCTCCACATTTTAATTTCGATTCTAGAATAAGATCTTTAATATTATTATATATTTGAATATATTTAGGTGATTTTAAATTAAATGTTATGTGCAGTTCTTTCATCTGGTACCTCCGTATTTTTTAAAACTGGTTATTTTAATAGTATCAGTTTTGGTTAATAATATTATAGAATAAATTAATTATTAATGGTAGGTGATGGTATGTTAAATAAAAAATTATACAAATATATAATGGCAGCATTGTTTATAGCTCTTAATTTTTGTGGTGTGTTTATTAATATTAAAATGCCTACAGGTATGGTTCATTTAGGAAACTTTATTCTGATTATAGGTTCTATTTTGCTAGGTGGTCCTCTTGGTGGCTTTAGTGGAGCTATTGGTATGATGCTAGCTGATATCCATCTTGGATATGGTTTACCTAGTGCAGTAAGAACTCTTGTATTAAAGTTTATAACAGGTTTAATTGCTGGATTTATGTTTAGAGATTTAATTAAAAAAGGTAATAAGTATAAAAAAATTAATATTGTTGTAACAATAATAGTTTTTATATTCTTAATTTCAACAATAGTATTGAGTGTACTAAGTTATAAAAATATATTCACAATTTCTTATTATAAAGGTGATACTTTACAAAATAAGTCCTTAGTTTTCCACTGGATAATTCCTGTACTAACTTTTGTAATATTTGTTATGAGTTTTGTAAACTTAATATTTAGTGGTAAAGTAGATAGAATTTCAGCTATATCTTTACTATCAACATCAACAGCGCTCGCATTTAATATCTTTGGTGAAGTGTTTATTAAGGCTTTAATCTATTATTGGCTAAATCCCTCATATAATTCTTATGAGGCAAGTTTTATGTATAGTGTGACAGGATTACCTTCTACTTTAATTACATCTGTTGTAACAGCTATTCTTGTAAGCTTTGTAATATATCCTATATTAAAGGCTCTTAAGAATACTAATCAAGCTAAATATTTAGACCTTTATTTAGATGATGAAGAAGTGAAAAATGAAGAAATAGAGAATGATTAGTATCATTCTTTATTTTTTTTATCTCATTTGTTATACTACTATTAGGTGATTTTTATGTCAAAAACCAGTAATTGTATTCGCATGTTAAACTATCTAAATTCAAGAAACGTTGCGTCTAAGGAAGATATTGCAAACTTTCTTGAGGTTAATGAAAGAAATATACCTGAATATAGAAAATGTTTAGAAGATGCAGGTTATCAAATAAATGTAATTAAAGGTAAATATGGTGGATATTCTTTAGATAAGTCTAGCACTTCAGTTTCTTTAAAATTGACTGAACGTGAGAAGCAAGCACTACTTCAGGCTGGTGAAATATTAAAGGATGATCCGCGCTTTATTTATGAACAAGAATTGTTAAGTGCTATAGGTAAGGTGTTGTCTAATACTAAGAATCTTGACCAAGAAGTGAATAAGTTTATATTTGAACGTTATCCTTTAATAATGTCAAAAGAGGACTTAGAAGAAAGATATAGTAAGATTGATTTAGCTATTCTAAAACATAAAAAATTATCTATAACTTATAATGGTACAAATAATAAGCGTCGTGAGTTATTATTTATGCCTTATAAACTATTTAATTCTAATCAGGGCTGGTATGTGATTGGGTTCATAGAATCACATAAGCAAATAAGCCAAAACCCTTATTTCTTAAAATTAAATAGAATAGTAAAGATTAATGAACTAAATGAATCATTTAGTCCTATTGTGACATTCAATATTAATAAATATTTGGATCAAAATGGTATGAATTATGGTAAGACATATCGTATTAAGGTTATTTTGAGTAAACCTCAGAATGTTTTGGTTCAAGAAAGAAAATTTGGAGATAATCAAAAAATCACCATATTAGATGATGCACATACTATGCTAGAATGTGATATGTCTAATATTGATACGATTATTTCGTTCTTATTATATTTTGGACATACTGCCAAATTAATTGAACCACAAGAGATAATTGATAAATTGATGCTTGAGGAGAATAAAATGAGCGCTATAAATAAAAATAAAACTGTTTTCTTTGATTTTAACGGAACTATTATTGATGATGTAAAGCTATGCTTAGATATCTTAAATGAAATGCTAAAAGAGCACGGACATGATACTGTTACAATGGAACGTTATAAAGAAATATTTACTTTTCCAATTAAGAAATATTATGAAGAAGCAGGATTTGATTTTACTAAGGAAAGCTTTGAAGACTTATCTAAAGAATTTATTAAGAAATATCAACATCAAAGCTTATCTTGTCCTTTACAAGATGGTGTTGTTGATTTGATTAAAAAATTAAATCAAGAAGAATACAATGTTGTATTATTGACTGCAAGTGAAACAAATAATGTAATTGAGCAATTGAAGCATTTTAAATTATATGATTACTTTAATGATGTCTTAGGTACATCAGATATTTATGCAACTAGCAAGGTGGAAATTGGCGTTAATTATATCAATAATTACAATATTGATAAAAATAATGCGATTATGATTGGTGACACTACACATGATTTACAAGTTGCAAATGAAATGGGAATTAAAGCAGTTCTATACAGCAAAGGACATCAATCTTTTAGAAGACTAAAAGATGTAACTTGTGACGTTATTGAAGATTTTAAAGATATCTTCAAGTTTATTAATTTTTAAATCAATCAAACTTGTAAAGAGGCTTAAATTTGTTTATAATTAAAAATAGTCAATCCCAAGGAGGGAAAATATTTATGAAAAAGAGAATTACAAAATTATTAGCAGTTCTATTAATCATATTAACACTTGGATTAGCAAGCTGTGATATGGATAGAGCTAATACATATAATGCTTGGAAAAACGGATCTACAGATGTATTACCTAAGAATCACATTGTTGAAAAGACTGATTTAGGTGGAGTATTAAAGAAGATGAATGCTCAATCTAACGAAAGTGATGAGATTTTCTATGTGTTCTATGGAAATGTTCATGCGACAGGCGCATCTAACGCAATTCAAGTATATAATGAACAAGCTGTTCAATTCCAAATTAAGACATTATATTGGATTGATAGTGACATGAATGATAAGAAGCGTACAGAACTTGAAGATAAGCTTGGTATTTCAAATGCGGATATAGTTCCTGCATTATACGCATTCAAGCATGGTGCTATTGTATTTGATTCAAGTACTCCATATTATGCAAATAATTCTGGTGATTATACTACAATTAAATTAGCACAAATTGCATTCCGTCAATTATTTGACGAAAATGGTGAATATTCATATAATGATTAAAAACAAAATAAGATTCTAGTTTTCGTACTAGAGTCTTATTTTTTTACACTTTTTTAACGTAAAAAATCGAGTTTGGTCGAATGAAAAACGAGTAAACGCTTTCTTACAAAAATATTTAAAAAAGGTCTTGCAATATAAAATAATTTGGGTATAATAACTAACGTATTCACTTTTTAAAAGTTGTGAATACTTCCTGTAAATCTTTTCTTTTTCTTTTTCTTTGCTAGTCGTTTTAAAAACTACTAGCATTTTTTTTATGTCTTGGATAATTGCTCCTTTTTAAATCCTTGATATAAACAAACAAATATATTATAATGATTATACAAATAAAAAAGATTATAGAGGTGTATAGTATGAAAGCTGTAGATGTAAAATTTCTTATTATTTTTATACTACTTGTATTACTAGTTCTTGGCATTTATTTCATTAACCCAATTTTAAATGTTAAGAAATATGCTAAAGCAAGAGAAGAACTAGAAACTAGAGAAAAAATTTATCACGAAAATAGAAACAATGAAGACTAAGCTTGCTTAGTCTTTTTTTGATGCAAAAGAAAAAAGGACTTCTGATGTGAAATCCTTTTTAATTATGTTATCTTTCGTTAAATCTATTAAATCTTAATAAATCTGTTAAACTTGCGATAAATTCTGAATTTGTTGGTTTCTTTTTAAATGAAATCATTGGTCCAAGATGAGAATCGATAAAGTCTTTATTATCTTCATCTTTCCATGCAACTTCAATTGCATGACGAATAGCTCTTTCAACTCTTGAATCTGTTGTATCATATGATTTTGCGATTGCAGGATATAATTGCTTTGTGATTGAATCTAGCACATTGAAATCTTTATATACCATGATAACAGCAGTAGTTAAGAACTTATAACCTTTAATATGTGATGGAATACCGATGTTATGAAGATAGTTAGAAATACGTTCTTCAAGTTCGTCTTCAGGTTGATTTCTGAATTTGTTGTAAACACCTGGTTTTACATCACTTTGGTTCATTACACCATTAATTGAACTTAATAAATTATTTAAGTCGATTGGTTTGATAATAAAATAATCAGCACCTAGCTCACTTGCTTTTGCGATTAATGATTCATTGTTGAATGCACTAAGCATAATAATCTTATTAGGACGGTTGTATGAATGATCATTATTAAATTCTTCAAGAACAGAAATACCATCACGTTCAGGCATAAAAATATCTAAAAGTAATAAATCTACTTCGTTATCTTTCAAGTAGTTTAATAATTCGTTACCTGAATTACATTGCATAACAACATCGAAATCATTTAGTTTTAAAAATTCGCTGATCATTAGAACAAGTTCTTTATTATCATCAGCAACTACAACTCTAGTCTTTGCCATAATTTAGGCCTCCTTGCGAATGTCGGTTAATGTCGAACGACGATTCCTCTATATAATAACCTAATTTTTCATTTAAAGCAATACTTTTAAGTATTTTTTTTAAAAAAGTTATCATTATTACTAATTACGACAAAAAAAGGGCATTAGGCACAAATTTAGCCTAATACCTCGTCTTTGTTGATAATATCTGCATCCTTTTTGCTTAGTATTTTAGCAAATCCAACCATAGAAGAAGTGTCTATAGTATTGTAAATGTTAAAACGACATGTTTTTTCTCTTTCTTTTGTCCAGTTATTAAATATTTCTTTATTTATGTGGGATCCTTTTACAATACAGTTTTTAAATACTACATTACCGTAGTCTCTCCATGGGCGTGCTAGATATACTTGATTTTTGATTGAGTCATCACCAGTGATGATGCATTCGTCAAATACAAAGCCATATTTGTATTCTTCAGGGTGACTAGGTGCTGAAATATAGCCTTTGTTAACAGAATGTAATTCACAGTTTTTAAAATAAGCTATACCAGAACCAAAGATGAAATCTGTGTCACCTTCAATATAACAATTATTATAATATTGGCGACTCTTTTTGAAAATAAGTTCATCTTTTGGAAGTAAATCTTTATATCTTATTGTTAGGTCATATGGAATTGGGCCACATAACAATGTGTCCTGAGCTCCTAACAATCTAACATTTGTTGCTTCAAAGTTGTCACCAAGAACTTCTAGAGCCACCGCTTGTCCATATACGCTAGATGGTACTGATTCATTTTGAATAGTAAGATTTTTAAGTCTTACATTATCACCAGCAATAAGGACTGTATAAGTTCTTACAGTGAGATATTCTTTATTGTCAATCTCATTGATTTTGTTGAAATAATCCTTGTTACTAATGATTGTATTGTTTCCTTCACCAATGATTGTAATATTCGAAATATTTATTTTAATTTTTGTGTGATAAATTCCACTTTTTAGATGTAAAATATCACCAGATTTTAAATTCCTTAGAGTGCTGTCTAAAGTTGACTTCGAATCGACAAAAAACTCCATAAGCTTCACCTGCCTCTATACATTAATTATCCTTTAAATAAAGGCTTTTTTCAATATAAAACTTAAAATATGAAATCGTTTGCACTTTTATGAAAAAGTTTTCATAATCTTATTGATTTATTTTTTTTGTAATGATAAAATAAGGTAGTGTTAGAAGCTTTGGCTATTTTTGGCGAGCACTAAATACGTTGGAAAGGATTAAATTAATGAGTTTTACGAAATATAGAATTCTTGATTTAACGGTAATAATTGTTCTTGGAGCTATAGCAGAAGCACTTGGTGTCTTCTTAACTGTTAACTTCATTCCATACTTCAACCCATTTTCAATCGTGGCACTGGGGATAATTAGCCTTGCGATTACAAGATATGGTTGGTACGGAGCAGCAACAATCCCGTTCTTAGCGCTTACTAACACTTTGACTTACACTTTTGTAACATTAAGTAAACTTGGAGAATATGCTCCACAACAATCTGTTTACTATATCACAAGAGCGATAGGTTGTTTACTACAAATGTGTAGCCCTTTAATTCTTATGAGGTTTTACAAAAAAGGTACAAATGCGTATTTGAAAAATATGGGCAACGTTGCAACAGCTTCTATGACTGTTGCATTGATAGCAGTAGTAGTTACATATATATCTATTATGGTAGACACATATGTTATCGATGGATTCAATTTAAAGGCGGAAGTATATGGATATGCAATCGTATATACGTTAACTTATTTGTCCTTTGGTCTAATCCTTATGATGACTATGAATCTTGTTCTTTACAAGATGAAGGCATTTAGTGATGTTTATGAGACTTTACTAGATAGAGAGATTGAACGTCAAAATGAAATTGATTACTATAATGTAAATAATCAAAGCAATAATAAAGAAAATTAGTTTTAAACGAAAGGATTGTGATTACATCATGGCTAAGATTAAAAGCATGACCGCTGAAAAGACTCCTGTTAAAGAAGTATTTAAGATTAACGGTATGGAAGTTAACGAAGACGTCTTAGATGAGATGGAAAGAACAAAATGGAAGAGAGTCGGTAAGACTCTTCTTAAAGACTGGAGATTATATGTTTTATTAATCCCACTTCTAGTATTTATGTTCTTCTTCAAATATTTACCTATTCAAGGTATCTTAATGGCATTCAAGAACATCGATACTCAACCTAATGCTATGGATATGAGCTGGGCTGGTACACGTTTTGTTACAGCATTGTTCATTGATAACAATTTCTGGGTTTCATTCAGAAATACATTCGTTAACTCAATGTATGGTTTAGTTTTAGGTTTCCCTATCCCAATTTTATTAGCTATTCAATTTAGCGAAATTAAGTCTTATGGTTACAGATCAGTACTTCAAGTATGTTCTTATTTACCTAAGTTCTTATCAACAGTTGTTACAACAACAATTATTTCTATATGGTGCAGACGTATTACAGTAAGTGGAACTGATGTAAAGGGTTTATTAACACTTATATTTGAAAACTTTGGTTGGTTAGAAGGACCTTCTAGTAGCAATGGTTATGTACTTGAAGATGGTATTTTATATCAAGCTAGATTCTTTAGACCTTTATACCAAATTTCTGGTGTTTGGGAAGGTGCTGGTTACGGTTCTATCGTTTACTTTGCAGCTATTTTAGCTATATCACCAACAAGTTATGAAGCAGCTAAGATTGACGGTGCTTCAAAGATTCAACAAATTAGATATGTTACATTACCTGGTATGGCTCCAACATTAAGTATTATGTTAATTATGCGTGTAGGACATGCGTTAAACATCGGTTATGAAAAAGTTATGTTATTGTATACAGATAGTTCATACGAAACAGCTGACGTTATTTCTACATATATTACACGTTTAAGAGCAGATGGTTCAGATGCAGCATTATCTAAGGGTATTGCAGCTGACTTAATGAACTCTGTAATTGCAATGGCTCTAGTACTTGGTGCTAACGCTATTTCAAGAAAAGTATCAGATACTTCATTATTCTAGTAGGAGGACAAATATATTATGAAACGTTTAGACAGAACAGAAATAATATTTAAGGTTCTCTCTTATGTATTATTAACTATTTTCGCAGTAATTTGTATTTACCCATTAATTTATGTAGTTGCAGTAGCTTTATCTGACACTGCAGGTTACAATAGCAACTCTATTACTTTATTACCACTTATATCAGATGGTCATGGTGGTGTACAAGTAGGTATTGCATGGGGTGGCAACAATGGTAAAACAGAAGATGGCTTAGTAGGAAATGCTTTCTACCAAATCTTAAGCCAAAGAAAATTCTGGTTCTCATATGCTAATACAATTTTCTATGCATTCTATGGTACATTAGTATCAATGGTCGTTGGTATTACAGGTGCTTATGCTTTATCTAAACCAAGATTAATGTTTGGTAGAGGATTCAACTTCTTATTAACATTTACTATGTGGTTTAGTGCTGGTATTATCGCTACATTCCGTAATTTCCAAAACTTACATATTGATAATAAATATGGATTTATATTTGGTTTAGGTTTTAACGCATTTAATATCATTCTATTAAGAAATGGTTTCAAAGGTGTTCCAACCGAAATTGAAGAAGCAGCAACAATTGATGGTGCTACTGAATTCCAATTATTAACTAAGATATATGTTCCAATGTCAAAATCTACAATTGCAACCGTTACAATGTTCTATGCATTAGCACGTTGGAATGGTTACTACTGGGCAAGCGTATTGCTTAAAGAAGTTGACAAACCTCTTCAAGTTTATATGCGTGAACAATTAGAGAAACCCGACTCAACAAGACCTTGGGAAACTCTATATAACTTTTCTAGCGACGGATTCATGTTCGCTATGGTAGTTTGTTCTATAATCCCTATCATCATCGTTTACCCATTAATGCAAAAATATTTTGCAGCTGGTGTAAATCTAGGTGGAGTTAAGGAATAGAAATAGATAAAAAGGAGAAAAAAGAAATATGAAAAAAAGTTTAAAACTTGCTAGTTTATCAACTTTAGCCGTTTTAGGTGTAGCTTCCCTAGCAGCCTGCGGTGATAAACCAGCACCAACAACAAGTGGCAGCACTCCTGAATCAAGTTCAGAAGCAGCTCAATTTAATACTAAGGCGCAAGGTCAAATTGACATTAGTATTAACAACAATTCTAACAAGAAAAAATCTGGTGTAACTTACCAAGGTAATGCAAGAGCATTAAAGTATGCTGATGTTACTTTAACAGATGGTGATGTTCTTCCAACTTGGCAATGTTTTGCTCAAAAACTTGCAGGATTATCAGGAAAGTCTGTTACAATTAAAGGAGCTAATGACTTCTCTAAGGACAATTACAAGGAAGATTTCACTAAATTATATTTAGCATCTCAAGGTTTCACTTATGGTAGTGATAAAATTGACCTTGTAATGGGTGATGCATCTTATTTCAACAAATCAATTGAAGCAGGAAAACTAGAACCAATTTCTACTCATTTAAATGATATGCCTAACTTCAAAAGATGGATTGAAAAGAACCAAGATATTTATAATTCAATGAAGTATACAGATGGTGAAGTTTATTTCACTCCATACTTTGATGGTTTAAATTCTATCGAAAAGATGCAATTATTCAATGTTGCATATGTTGAAAAGTTATTAGATTCTGCTGATTCAGCAGCTTATGATACTGATTCTACAGTAACAACTAAGTATGTTGCTCAAGTTACTGATGGAGATCAACAATTAAGTGTTGTTGGTGCTGATGGTAAGTTAAAGACAATTACTGCTCATTATTCTACAGCTAACAACCCAGTTGCTAAACAAGCTGGTACAAAGAATGGTGCAGAATTAGTTGCTGCATTAAAAGAAGCATTAAAAGCAGAATACAAGGAAGCATTAGCAGATGGTACTTATTCTAAGTTATCAGAAATCTTCACTGGTGCTAAGGCTTGCTACAATACAGATGATTTAATTGCTTTATTACGTTGTGTAAAAGCAAATCCTAAGTTCTTAACTGGTGATCAAACTATGACATCTGATAAGATGGGTCCTATTGCACCACGTTCAGCTGAAAATAAGAGAACAATTGATTTAACTGGTCTAATTTCTTGGTGGGGATTCAGAGGTATGGATTCAGAAAACTCTAAATTCTACATTGACCAAGAAGGAAAGTTAATTGATGCTAGAACTCAAGATAATACATACACTGGTTTAAATTACTTACATCAATTATATGAAGAAGGTTTATTTGTAACTAACTTCACTTCAG
>AUXO012412255.1_pt1 | contig 10493 bp, 11 predicted proteins | sample 768731 | NCBI WGS metagenome assembly AUXO01 (sample SAMN02715735, study PRJNA202380) | gut metagenome | biome: sheep rumen | host: Ovis aries | place: New Zealand: Palmerston North | reverse complement strand
CGCCTTGTATTCGGTGATCGTATCGGGGCGCCCCGCCTCCACGGTGAACTCCGCCACTTCCTTCATATCCACACGGGATGCCAGGAACTCCAAAAGCCTTGCGAAGGTCCTGTCGTCGAAAACAGTTGGGGTCCCCCCTCCGATATAGATGGTGGAGGGCGTTTTTGAAAGCAGCGGCGCCAGGAGCGAGAACTCCTTTTCGAGGGCCTTCTCGTAATCGGGAAGAAGGCCCAGGTGCTTCCCGGCATCAGAGGAGATGAAGGAACAGTATCTGCACCTGGTAGGACAAAAGGGTATCCCGATATAGATGTTGAGACGATCTTCGGGAAGGCTTTCCAGGACCTTATCCTCTGCAATTGCCGTGCGGCAGGCAAGGTCCGCCTTATCCTCCCTGACAAGGTACGAAGAAGACATGGAAGAAGGGCTGAAGGACTCCTCCCTGGCGACCACCGTGGGTCTTATGCCCGTAAGGCATCCCCAGGGAAAGCTTCTGCCCGTAAGATCAGACAAAAGTATATAAAGGGACCTTTTAACCTCACGCTTTACGGGGATGGGGCAAAGATCTGACGCGGTCCCGGGATGGCCCTTTACGAAGGTCTTAACACACCCGTCTTTAACGGAACTTATTATCTCCATATCGGGAGCATCCTCGCAGATGAGCATGCCTTTTTCCCGGTCCTCTTTGCAGGGGCCGTAGAAGAGCCTTACCACATCCGAAAGGCCGTAGTAGTTATCGTGACCTTCAAGGATTATCTTCATTATCGGTTACTTGTATCCTCTCGCAGAAGTAATCAACGTAGAAGTTAGAGGGAACGACGTAGGTGTCGGTGCCGCCCTCCTGGCCGTTCGCCTCCAGGAATGCGTTATTGGCATCCTCGGAAAACTCTGCGATCAGATCGGCGATCACACCCGTCTCATAGATGTGGTAATTATCATTGAATGCAATCATATCTCGGCGTACCATCTCAAAGGCGGGATATGAGGTGTATTCGGGCAATTCCCGCCCCTCGTGCTCGGCATAATCCCTTACCGTACCGTAAAGATTGATGAATATATAGTAATATCCCGCGTAACGGAAATCGGCACGGTCAGATAAGATACAGGAAATAACGGCGATGGTGTTCGCATCCGATTCCCTGGCATATCCCTTTGCATGGGCGATCTCATGGCAGAGTGTCACCGGGAAATGCAGGACATCGATGTAGTCGGTCTTGATATTGGTCTCACCGAGCAATGGATCGTAGGCACCGGCAATATGGGTATATCCCCAGATCCTCGAGAGTGCCACAGGCTTGGAGCGCACGTAGTTGACCGACATATCAAGATCATAGTAGTAGGATACGGAATTAATAAGCAGATTGGCATCGTCAACACAATCCGGGAAGGATGACTGCATATGAGCAACACCCAGATAATCCTCGCCCAGTTCGTACCTTGCCGCGATCATACCCTGATACGCCCAAGTAAGCGTATCTTCGTAGTCTTCATAGGTGTGATCCATTGTCTCCGTAACCATCCTTCCGGCTGCAGGAGTCCTCAAGTAGTTTAAGCCGTGCATGAGCTGAAAGATCCTGACTCCGGTATCCGCCAGGATCAAAAGCACTGCCACGACCTTGATCAGCGATGTGAAAAACGGTCTCCATCCCTTCCTTCTGACGGTCTTGATGCCGGAAACTATTCCGAAGACAAGGAGGATCAAAAGGAATATCGATCCCACCACTATTATGTTTTCCGTAAGGGATACATAAAACAGGTTGCTCAGGGAATCAAGGGGAAAGGCTATGACGGGAAAGATCCTGGAACTGTAGAAGTCCGCCGCAGCCCTGCTTAATACCATTCGCGGTAACATAAGGAGCAACAGTATATGAATAACCGGCAGTATCAGCAGTGCCGTCTTAAAGAGCAGCCCCTTTACGGAATGCCTGTTATCCTTATACTCCTTCTTCATCAAATCTTCCCTGCCGCGAGGAATATGATATAGAGTATGCCGTATATGACGGGCTGATGAACAAGATAGATGAAAAGAGAGTGTCTGCCCAGAAACTCAAAGGGCGATGATATCTTCCTTACCGCATTGGGAGCATCGGGGAAAAGCGACTTTTTCTCCGCGTAACAAGATCTTCCCAGAGCGGATCCCGTGAGGAATACTCCCATCCATGGGATGATATTCATATAATCCGCAACGGGCCAGGCGTCCTCGATCCTGAATCCTATGGGGAAGAAAAGCATGTTGGAGGTCGAGTAATCGTAAAGATGTATCTCGTTATTGAGCACAATGATATAGATGCCGATAAGACCTATGATAAACGTGCCGGCGTTACGCGAGATCCCGCTCTTTGTGCAGAGAAAATCCAGCAGCGCGTAGACAAGGGTCGACAGTGCCAGAAGGTGAAGCACGTTAAACAGTATGAGACAGTAGATACCCAAAACATACGTCACGATAAGCGTCGTCACCGTAAAGAGCAATGCAAAGGACATCAAGGTAAGGCCCCGCTTAACATTGCTCCTCGAGAAGGAACAGCAAACTCCCGATACCCCCACAAACAAGACCAGGATAACGGGATGGACAAATGCCCAGAACCAGTCGGAGACAAGATACGAGAACGTGCTGATGCCGAACTCGTATCTGACATCGTAGGAAAAGTGCATGAACACCATCATACAAATGGCGATTCCCCTCAGAAGGTCGAGCTCAAAGGCGCGGTCGCTTCTCCTTTTTCCGAATCCCAGGAATGAAAGAATATAGGACATCTTATCCCTCACAAAGGCAGGCGCCTATGGCCGTAGCATATACGGCATCATCGGGTATCATGAAGTTAACGTCATAAAGCATGGGGAACTGGATAAGCGCATCCTTGCACTGCCGACGCATGGAAGTGAGCTGTCCCGTGAAAACGATATCCCTGATCCCCGAGATACGTGCGGATAGAACAGCCATGGTTCCGATGGACTGATATACAAGATTAAATATTCCGGCGATCTTATCCTCCCTTGTGAGATCATCGGCATTCTTACCGAAGTTGGACGCGGTAACATCCATGGGAAGTCCCGGTATCTCAGATTTACTGATATCTCCTATCATAAGATCGACCCTGCTGATATCTCCGCCGGTGGAAATATCAGCAAGCTTCTCGGCGTCATCAATGCCTATAACAGAATTAGAAAGACCGACAATGGTCCCGCCGCCGACTCCCGATCCGATTATGTGCTTAACACCTTCGGAAGAGGCATCGAGATATGCGGTACCGGTTCCCATGCTGACAACGATGGCATGGTCAAGACCCGAGAGATAGAGGCCCCCGAGGCCCGTAGCCTTAAACTCAGATATCTTAACTGTCTTGATCCCCAACATGGGGGCAGCCGAAGAGGGGGCTCCCACTCCCGTTATATTTATACTTGAGATATCGGAGATATCGATCTTGCAATCATTTATAAGTTTCCCCAGCGCACCGAAGGCCGATGTAACCGGGTCATTTGATTTAACTATCGTTTTATATACTATCTCATCGTTTGTCATGCCGACTATCTTAGTTGTACTTCCGCCGACATCAAGTCCGATCTTAATTGGCATTTCCATATCCTCCGGGATTGCTTCCGTTAATTGTAGCACATAATCCCTATTGCGTAAAAAAAGACCCGATCAACGATCGGGTCCTCTTATAATCAATTGGATTACAATGCCTCGTATACGAACAATGCATTACATACATCGGTTCCGGGAGCGAATGGTCCTGAGGGATTCGTTGTCGAATACTTATAACTCGTACGCACCCTTACGACACTGAAAGCAGAAGCATCAAGATTCTCAGCCATCATAGGAGGGATCCATACTGAACTCTCATACTCAAGGATCTTTCTTTTGGGATCAGAATCAGGATACTTATAACGGTCAATAAGAATTACGCAATAGTGGATCATGTAACCCTGACCATCTGCAAGCTCATCGCCTGCGATATGGAAATCCATGAAAACCTGCCACTTGGGACAACCGCCGTTGACAGTATTCATCGAATTGATCGAAGAGAAATTATAGATGTCTACACCGTTATCCTCAAAGAGGCAGGAATTAGAAGGATCCGATTCCATATAGGGTGATACCTCATAGGTATGAAAATCACCGATAGCAGAATTCTGAATATCGTAGATCAATGCATTCTCAAAAGCCTTACCGTAGAGCTGTGCATAGTCTGCAGCATCATTCATGTTGTAAACTCTCTGGAAGGAATCCTTAACGGAAACGATCAAAGGTACAAACAGAACGCCGATGATAACGATGATCGCTATCGAGAGCATCATCTCTATAAGGGTAAAACCTTTTTTGTTTTCCTTATTCAATCTTTTCATAAACATCCTCCGTATTCGGATCACTCACCGGCATAAAGCGGGCTTACTTCACATTCGGTATTGGTGCAATACCAACCGGTTACACCGTAGCTCTTACCATATCTGAGAGAATTACCGCAAGTAGAACAAACATGTGCATTACTGGGGACGTAGAAGAAGGAAGTCCTTCTTGAAACATTGGATGTCTCATCATATGAATTACCTGCACCTGCTCTGCTTACTACATTGATATGGGGATCAGTATTCTGGATCCTCCACTGTACGACTCTGACAGTACCGGAAGCACCGCCACCTGCACCGATCGCACTGTAGTTGATAGTAGTTGTAGCAGCACCGCTTGCAAGAAGAGCATTATCTCTGGTGGGATTAGCTGCAATGGATGAATTCTTTGCCACGTTCATGAGAGCTTCATCGTAGTTCTTGGAACCGAGTCTTGCATAAACGGAGTTGTTAGAAGAATAGTTCATCGTTGCAAGGAAACCGGTCATAATCATCGTAGAGACTATGGTAAGAAGTGCAACGGAAAGCATTACTTCCAAGAGTGTGAAACCCTTTTTGCTGTTTGTCTTATTAACAGATCTCATTTCTATCTCCCCTCTGATCAGAATTTATATCTGGCTACCTTAGCTTCACTGGCAACGATCTTGCCCTGCATCTCGATAACGGAAGCATCAACACTTCCCTCTTTCGCTCTGGCAGTACCATAGATCCTGGAAATGTTGAGTGATATAACACCTGCAAGGATAACGATGATCGCAACAACGATGATCACCTCAACCAGTGTAAAACCTCTCTTGTTCTTGTAAAGCTTATGCATAACACACCTCTATTAATCCATTTATACTTATGCTTATACATCTCTATTATACAACGAATCGTGGCAATTTCAACATTCAATTCACATTTTGTTAAAATTTCTGTCAAAATACAAAGGCGGGAGCATTGCTCCCGCCTTCATTCAGTTTCTTGTAATTCTACTATTAGGAATTAGCGTCGATCTCGTCAACAACACTCTTGATGGAAGAGTTGTGGGACTCGATGGAAGAAGCTGCGTTCTTTGCTCTGTTGAGGTATGTACCGATGGACATAACGAGAACAGCTGCAAGGATAACGATGATGGCGATAACGAGAACCATCTCAATGAGTGTGAAACCCTTCTTTGTCTTCTGAATCTTCTTCATTGTGTTTTCCTCCTTATTGGATTTATTGAGTTTGTAACCTTAGTATAACATCTATTCTTCGAATTGCAATACCTTTTTTCATATTTTCGTCACATTTTTTTCGTAATCGTGTACTAAATATGAATAACTGCGATCCTTAGTTGGCTACTGCCTCCGTCTCAGTGGTTCCCTCACCGTCTGCCGGAGTCTCACCGTTCTCACCATCGGCGCCGCCGCCGGCTGTGGGAAGTGAGTCTGCATCAAGCTCAAGAACTGCAGGAAGTCCGTTCTGCTCAACAAGCTCGGAGAAGATAGCTGCAGAGTAATATGTAGCAAACGGTCTCTCTGTTGTGCCGGCGTCCTCATCAGCCATCAAGACATTCAACCAGAGGCTGTTAGCATCATCAACAATGAAAGGATATCCGATGAATCCGCCATCTGTAGCCACACCCGTATCACCGGTCCAGTGTGAATAAGGAGCAGATGTGTCAGGCTCGGATACACGGTCGATGAAGCTTGCGGAGAAGAAGTCGATGTCAGCTTCCATGTAAAGGAAACCACCCATGGACTCAGTTGAGATCCTGCTGATCTTAACGCTATCGGGTGCGATGGCTTCGATCTGTCTCAGGGACTCCACAAACTGCTCATAACCTGTGATTGCCTGTGTACCCTTCCAGAACATGCTCTCAATGTTCTCCTGGAAGATATCCTCGTCAACGACACCGTTATCGATGGCGGAGTTTGTAAGGTTGTACTGAGGAACGTTAAATCCGTCAGTCGTGGAGTACTTAACTGTGATCCTCTTGATCAGGAGAGTATCCTGAGCAACTGTACCGTCAGGCATCTGTACCTTATCTGCCTCGATGTCATCGGAAGATACGGCTACAAGGAAAGGACATCCGTTATCTTCGAAGACCTTGAGTACATACTGCTCGATGGACTCAGTCTTGATGTTGGGAATAAACTTTGACTCTTCAGCGGAGATATTAGCCTCAACGTTTGCGATCTCCGTTCTCGTTGCAGCATTCTCATCCTTAAGGTCGTTGTAGTACTGAAGCTGCTGCTCCAGCTGTGCTTTCTGGTCATTGAGCTCCACATTCTTACTCTCGGAACCGCGGATACCGAACATATACAGAAGCAACAGGCCGATCAAAACGACAACTACGATAATACCGTATTTTTCTCTAGTACCTAAATTCATTTTTCTTCACCTCCCTCTTCTGTCTCCTCAGCTACCTGAGATACCTCATAGTAGAGGGCAATCGAGGAATCGCCCATTGCCGTACCTGTTACGCTGTCATTAGCGATGATGGCGTTGAGGGTATCATCGGAAACGGGTACCTTATCGATTTCAACAGAGCCGAGAGTATATACAACACCGTTATACTCGACAGAACCGATCTCAGAGATCTCGAAGGAAGATCCGATCGCATACTCGCTGGTATCGATACCGCCGATAGCGATGATCTGACCGTCGATATTTACATACTTAGCAACGGAGATATATGCATCGGACTTGATGTTACCGATGATCTCGAACGAATAGTATGCATCAAGAGGATTTGTTGTCATCTCTTCAGTGCTGCCGGATGCAACATCATCAAGGTTAACATGCTCGATCCTGATATTAAGAGGATTGTAGAACACGTCAGAATCCTGGAGGATGTTGACCATGTTAAGTGCTCCGTAGTATGTGAACGAATAACCGTAGATATCGAACTCAGAACCTGTAAGTTCATAGTCTGATACATAAGAGTCATTGGGGATGCTCGTACCAAGGAGATCGATGAGTGCAGTGTCTGCAGGAGACATCATGTCAACCATCTTTCTCATCTCAGTAAGTGCGTAGTAGTACTGATTTCTCTCGTTGATCTCATTCTGAAGGTTCTGAGATTCAACTTCAAGGTCAGCATATTCAGGCTTGGCAAGCTCCGTCTGAAGATTCTTGATCTCACTTCTGACGCCCATATTGGAGAATACCCAGTAGAGCCACCAGATAACGAATATTCCGACGAATACCAAACAAACTAATATTACCATGAGAAGGATCTGAGCTGTTTTACGTGCAGATTCGGTGAATGCTGCAAAGAAGTTCATATCCTTCTTGACAATATCCTTTCCGGAACCGATAAGTGCCATATATTTAATCCCTCCTTATTATTCTTCTCGGATCAAAGCGCCGCAGCAGTTGATGAACTGAGGAAGCATGAAATCCTTAGGACCGGAAACGGTGCTGATCGTGTTAAGGACTTCAACCTGTGTACCCAACTGACGAGACAACTCTTTGTCGATCTTCTTGTAGCCTGCACCGGATCCGTAAAGGAAACATGTGCTGATGCTGTCGATATGGAACTTGGAGATTGCGAACTGAGCCGTACGGGAAACCGCATCTGTAAGGCTCTTGAAGTAAGCGTTGACGGCACTCTGCAGTGAGGGTGTCTCAGCGACCGTCTCGTGCCAAACATCGATATCCTCTACGGGAACGGCGATCTCGGAATCACTCTTTGTGATGTTAAGTCTTCTTGCGAGGGAGGACTGATTGTCTCCGCCGCCCTGAAGCTTACGAAGGGACTCTGCAACCTGACGGATATTTGCATGACCGAACTGAAGTCTTCTCGTGAGCTTGGGGAAGCCCTTGTCGAGGATCGTGACTGTCGTTGTCTTTCCGGAGAGCTCGATAAGAAGCAGTGTCGACTGGTTGATATTAACGTTACCGTTGATGATACCGCCGTTAAAAAGCTTTCTTACGGAGTTTGCGTTGCAGTCCATTGCAACGGGATTAAGATCCATGTTCTTAAGGAAGTCTCTGAACTCGGAGATCGTATCGTTGGGAACGGCCGTAGCTCTGATCAAGAGCTTGTCTGCATTTGTCTCTGCATCCTTTGTCTTGCCGTAAACGATGTAATCCACGTTCATGTCCTTGTTGGAACCCTGACCCATGATCTCGTACTTAACCATATCCTTTAACTGGTCAGCCTTAACCTTGGGAAGTTCGAGGTCCCTCGTGTGCATGAAAGAACCGTCTGTCGTGATAATGCAGTTCTTATTTCTTATATCAAGTCTTGCCATAGCATGCTTTAATGCCATGACTACACCGAAGTTGTCGGTGATCTGTCCATCTGTGATCGCATCGGACTCAAGGGGAACTATACCGGCCTTCTCAAGCATTACTACCTGAGTCTTACGATTGTAGTAACCGACAGCGATCTTCAGATCAGAACTGGTCATATCGATTACCAGGCTCTGACTTGCATTTCCAAAACTAATTGCCATTTTATTGTGCTCCTTTCAACTGAATGTCTTTATTCGATGAACTGTGCCATTCCGAAGATAGGCATTGCGATTGCGCCGACTACAGTACCGATAAGAATAGCCATGATGATGATCATTATAGGCTCGAGAGCCGATGTCATCTTCTGTGTAGCATTGTCTGCCTCATCCTCGAAGAAATCAGCGGCCTTCTCAAGGATAGTATCCAGAGTACCGGACTCTTCGCCGATGGCAGTCATTGCGTAGATCATGGGCGGGAATTCAGTTATGTTCTTGATTGACTTAGATAAGGTAACACCCTTTCTGATCTCGATCCTGGCATCTGCCAGTTTCTTCTCAAGTATTACGTTATCCAAGGAACTTCCTGTGATCTCAACAGCCTGAAGAACGGAGATACCGGACTTCAGAAGTGTGGAGACGGTTCTGCAGAACCTTGCTGAAGCATTCATCTTCGTAGCCTTTCCTACGATGGGGATACGAAGCATCATAAGGTCCCACTGAGCGTGACCCTTCTCGGAACGCTTCCATGCAGTGAACAGGAAGTAACCGCCGCCTACAACTGCAAGATAGATCCACCAGTAATGAACAAGTGAATTAGATACAGCCATAACGCCTTGTGTAAGCTTCGGGAGCTCACCACCCAGGTCATGGATAGTATCGGCGATACCGGGAACAAGGAACGTAAGGAGTCCGACCGTGATGGCGACCGTGAGGAAGAAAAGGATCTTAGGATAAACCATCGCTGCGGATACCTTGTTCTTCAACTTGGACTCTTTCTGGAAGTGCTCCGCCAGTCTGTTCATGATCTCATCAAGTCGACCGGATTCCTCACCGGCGGCGACCATACTGATCATGATCGTGGGAAGAGCTTCCTTCTGATCCCTAAAAGCGTCAGAAAGTGTACGTCCGGACTGGATAGCCTCGTAGATCTCACCTACGCACTTTCTGGCTCTCTTTGTATCAACCTGCTGATAGAGCATGTCAAGTGATCTTACAACAGTGATACCGGCTGACAACAGGGAAGCAAGCTGTCTGGAAATAAGAACGAGCTCCTTCGTGTTCAGCCTCTTGCTTCCAACCTCCATGTTTAAGAGACTGGTGCCTTTATCAAGTTCTATGGAAGCAATAAACTTTCCGTCGCCCTTAAGCTTTCTCGTTGCATCCTGCATACTTGCAGCATCGATAACGCCCGTAGACCTTTTTCCGGAAGCATCAAGAACTTGATACCTGAAATTTGGCATATAACAACCCTCCTACTTTATTTTCTATCTGAGTAAAAGATTATTGGAAATCCAAATCACCGAACAACGGGCTGTTTGCAGGTCCGCCGACGTTGTTGATGTATCTCTTGAGATCATCGGGGAAACGGCATCTCTGAACAGCCGTATCTCTGGAGATGATCTTACGCTTTACAAGCTCTGCAAGATAGAAATCCAAAGGACACATACCCGACTGAAGGCTTGTTGCGATGGCACTGTCGATCTGGTATGTCTTACCCTCACGGATGTTATTCCTGATAGCATCATTTGCGATCATGATCTCGAATGCAGCACATCTTCCTCCGGTGATCTTGGGGACGAGTGTCTGACAGATAACCGCAATGAGGATGGATCCGAGCTGAACTCTTACCTGATCCTGCTGATGGGGCGGGAATACGTCGATGATACGGTTGACCGTATCAGAAGCACTTGACGTATGGAGTGTGGACATAACAAGGTG
>AUXO017142717.1_pt1 | contig 10497 bp, 13 predicted proteins | sample 768731 | NCBI WGS metagenome assembly AUXO01 (sample SAMN02715735, study PRJNA202380) | gut metagenome | biome: sheep rumen | host: Ovis aries | place: New Zealand: Palmerston North | reverse complement strand
GGATATACCATTAGTAATAGCATTATAGTCTATAGAACCAAGATTCTAAAGATTCGTATATATATTGCCCAATGCAGCCGCAACGGCTTCAAGAGGTTCAGAATCGACACCAGCGAGACTTTGTATTAATGTTGGTATTGTGTTAGAGATCGCGTGACTTATTGTATTACTTAATGCTGTATCAATTCCTAAGCTTTGTCCTAGTAATTGTTCTAGTGCAACTGCTGGTGTCTCACCACCGGTAAATGTGAAGTGATATTTACCAAGATCGACAGTATATGTACCATCTTTATTATCGATGCTTTTTTCTTCTATTAATTCCTCAATACCAGATCTACCTTCGGCAAGAATTTGCGAGATCTAATCACGCAATCTTGGATCCTGTTCGACAGATGTCGTTGTCCCATCATCTTCAACTGTAAATTTCGGTTCAATCTGCACTGGGATTTTAAATTTTTCCCATTTAAATTGATTTATATCCCCCTCGCCACCGGCTTGTTTTTCAAACTATTTTTGTATAAAATCATCAATAGAATCATATACACCGTCGTAACCGGCTACACTGAACTTATTACCTTCATAACCAGTTATAGTTAAGATTTGATTTCCAAGTTTATATTCAAATACGATATCTTTTTCCCCAGTAGTGGATCCTGTCCAATCATTACCAGATAATAATCCTTGTTGTTCAAATATAGCTGCAGTTATAGCTGAGTCAAATTCAGCATCTTCAGCAGTATATGTTTTAGACCCGACTTTGACAGCTGTGATTCCACCATTTTCAATTGTAATAACACCTTTTGCAGCAAGGACCGAAGTTATTTCAAATGTTCCAAGATTGCCTTCGTTATTATCGAATTGCTTTATCCAGCTTAATAGCTCATCACGTGCTTTTTTGTCGTCACTACCTTGCTGTTCTTTGATTCTTTCAATAACTTCTTTTGTATCAACACTTGTCCAATCGATAGTGGTTACGGTTCCGCCAGAAACCATATAAGTTATATTGCCCAAATCAATAGAAATGCTTTCTTTAAAGCCGCTTTCTGATAATACACTTAATACGCTAGACTAAATATTATCTAAATCATAATGTCCAGATTGCGCAGCCTTATAGAGTGCATCTAACATAGCTACATATGCTTGTTGAACACTTGCATCAGCACCTTTAAATTGTTCTGGTGTCCAGTTAAGGATATCAGTAAATTTAATGTCACCAATTTTTAATCCTTCTGCCGCCTTTGCTAAGTCTTCATTATAATTTTTAGATCCTTTAGTAATTTGGCTCTAAAAATCATCAACCCAGTCAGCATAAGCTGCTTTGAACTGCCTTGAAATTTCATGACCTTTGTCATCATAAGTTATTTCAAATAAGTCAGATAAATCAATACCATTTCCTTCGGTATCAATTTCTCCAAGCTATTCCATTTGAACAATAAGCTCTAATACAGCAATAATTCCATCTAGAGCTTCAGACTAAGCCTTAGCTACATCATGAATGCCCTTATCAATACCACTAGCCATGGCATCAGCACCAGATGCGATACCAATACCAACACTAGCAAGATTTACTTTAACATCTCCAGTATCTACAGTTGTAAGAGCTTCAGCGCCAGCCTAAATAGCTGCGGCCGCGGATTCTAGATCGCCTTTGAATGTTAATGCACCAAATTGGATATTATTACCAGTAATTGCTGCCATATTGTTAATTTCATTAGCAATATTATACCAATCATTATAATCTATAAATCCTTTGGCGCCGCCTTTCTTAACATTAAATGCGCCTTTAAGTGATTGTGCAGCTTTTGCCCAGTTGGAGAAATAATTTAATGGATTATTCTATGCGCCAGGAATCTTATTGGACATAAAATTGAATGATTCATCTTCTTGTGTTGAACGAACAGCAAGTATTTGCTCTGCAATTTTGAGCTCTTTTTCATACTATTTTGCTCTAGCTTCAGATATATTACTATCTGCATCATGAATCGCTTTAGATAGATTAGCAACATGGCCCATTAATCCTGTTATGGATTTAAAGTTCTCATTACTCTTCTGTAAGGAATCATTTAAATCATTAAAGACCAAAGATGCTTTTAAAGCATCTACATCTTTAAGAGCAAGGTATAGATCAATAGCAGATTCTTTAGCAAGCTATAACCCTTCAGCCGTTTGAATAAACTGTAAATCTTCAATACCAGCGAAAGTTTTTGCCCACTCTCTTAATTGATTGGCATCGGCATTATTTAAACTACCAGATAATCCATTTCGGAGCAAATTAACAATATTATCCAAGAAACTAGCTACGGCATCAGCAAGTTCAGCGAGCTCGGATGTGATTAATTGTCCACTATTTTGCGCTAAATTAGCTAATGTTGTTACAATATTTCCAATCTAAGCGCCATCGTTTATTTCAAGAATACCATCAGTTACTTGCGCGCTCATGCCTCGTAAAGCATTGTTTATTGCTTCATCACTATTTTGAATTATCTTAGATAAATATGTAATATTAATTTTATCTCCGGTATGCGCTTCACTAATCGACTTGATTTCTTCAACCGCGGCTTTACCTACTTTTCTGTCAAGTTCAATTAAAGAATCTCTATAAGCATTATACGCTTCAGTATATGCTTCTCCGCCTGGAGTCCAGTTCATCTTTTTTGAAAATCTTTCAAAGTCAGTTATGCGAACTTGTCCATTACCAATTTGTTCTAAGCCAAGTCTATTCAAGTGTTGCATTGCATATTCTAGCTTTGAATATTTGCCTTTACCATACTAAGTCAGCAATGCGCCTAAAGTCTCATAATCCATACCCATCGCATCTTCTAATGCGGAAATGGCATCGATATTCTATTGATCTCGTGCAGTTAATAGTTTAGCAAATGTAGAATTTAATTCAGCGGTCGTAGCTTCTGCAGTCGCGGACATCTGTTTATAAATATTAGCATAAGCATCAACCATACTAGATACTGCAGTAATTACAACGCCACCGTCTGGTAGCTCTTTATATGTAATTCCTTCACTACTTCTAGCTATTTGCTCGGCTAGTCCATAAACAATCGTCCCAGCTCCAGATTCAAGAGATTCCATCGCAGTGCGTAAACGGTTCATTTGCGCATTATAAACTGCAGAAATTTCATCTGCAGTCACATTTTTTTCGCCCTTTACTGCTTTTAGAACTTCGACAGCCTTTTCTCCACCGGCATATAAAGTATTAATAAAACCTTCAGTTATCTAGTGCTATACTGTTCCGAATAAAAATTTACTATAGTTATCGATAGCGCGATTTAAATTATTATAAGCAGTTTGCTAAGTGTAAGGATCCTCCGCTTCAAGGAAAGATAAAATATCAATATTTTCTCTGAATAATGTTCTAGTCTAATCATCAATATATGCATTAATGGTTTCTTCTGACATACCTAACGATTTTAAAACGTCTTTCTATGCTTCAATATATTTTCTTAATATATCACCATTAAGAGTGAACTAATTTAGATTCTCGTCATAGACAAAACTTGATATATCAATTTGCTAATCTGGCTTTAATTTATTATATTGATTGATAAAATTCTAAATATCGCTCATATTGCTAGTGCCAGCGACTGAATAGTCAGTTGCGCTTTTAATAGCCTATAATACGCTATCCTGAATCTATACAATATTAGTAGTAATATTTTCAATAATTGTTTTGCTCGCTTCGGTATTTAATTTCTACAGTTCTGATATTATGCCTTTCAAATTTAAGTAATCGCCGCTATAATAATCATCTATAGTAATACTCAACGAAGCTAATGAAGTCTATAATCCAGTGATAAAACTATCTCTTGTTGTTTGATTCGCTGTCTTATTTAAAACACTTGCCCAATTAAGATTATTAATTTTATCTACAATTGCCTGCTCAGCTTTATTATAAGCTTCATCAACTTTCTACTATTGACCTGACGATAATTCATCATATTGTTTTCCGTCACCAATAGCTTTTATTAGTTGTTCTCTATATTTCTCTAATCTTAATACATATAAATCATCAAATTGCTAAAAAATCTCATCATCATAAAGAACCTTATTTATATTAAGATTACCCTTTTCAATTAATGTACTAATATTATCAATACTTAAAGAACTAATATTACCAGCTATGCCAGTCCATGCATCTTGAACTGCTGTAATAACGGTTTGTGCATTTTTCCAATCCTTCGCAATATCGGCACGAGTAAAACCAGTCTAGTCGTAGAGCTCACTATCTGATAAAGTTGACATAAGAGCTAATAGCTGAGAAATATTTCTAGCATACTAAACTGCATTTTTAACTACCAGCTATCCATTTTTAATCTCGGCTGCACCTTTGGCAGTTAAAGCGTCTCGCATTTTCTCATTGCCAGCCAGCATCGCGAAATTTAGTGGCTTCCATGATGTTATTGAACTGAATGCATTATCATAGTTTTGTTTAATTAAATTCTATGCCTAAGTGTCTAATGTAATTATACCATCAACATAACTAGAATATGCATTTAAATATTCAGGTGTATCGCCTATTTTACTAACATCAATTCCAATCGCATCAACAAATTTATTCCAATCTAATATACGTGTTTTTCCAAACACATCTGTGTCCATTACTTTCTCTAAACCATGCGTCCACTCTGTTCCAGTATAATAATCAGACAATGTTTTATTGAATTTTGTAAATATATCAGATAATGCATTTATATCCATCCCAGTACTGCCGGAACTTAACGCAGAAATTGCAGCATTAGATTGTTCATATTGTTTATTTAAAATTGCGCTATAAGAATTATTTTTATCTGCTACGGTTTTGAGATTGTCCTTATATTTAGTATACAATTCCAAAGCACTTGCAACGAAATTTTCAGCCTCATTTAATACACCATTTGTTTGAGAAATATTTATAAATTTAGATTCATTTAATAAAGCAATTGTCGTATCAGAAAGTACCTAACCAGCTCCGGATAAAATTTCATTAATAGCAGTGCTTAACTAACTAGATCTTGCCTATATTTCCTAGCCTTCAAGAGCAGCTAATGCAGCAGCCTTTCCTTCTTCATTGCCTTCGTATAATTTTTCTATTACAGCTTTTTGAACTTCTTTCCAGCGATCAGCGTTGTATTTTTTAAGCCCTGGTATTACTTTACCAGTATTAGCATCAATCACATCTTCCCATACACTGTCGATACCGTACTCTTGTGCTAACTATGCAACCATCTACTCATAAACGCCACTATAATCAGTACCTAATGCCAATTTATTCCAATCAATAGCGCCAAATAAGATTCCGCCTTTGTTTTTTGTGTATTGCTCTAGCATATGCTATGCTGCGTCTGCCTCTTCTTTATTATTCTTTACTTCTTCATTTAAAAATTTAACAAAATTAGCAAACGTTTTATCTACATAATCATTATTGTCTATAAAATCATTAAATAGCTTTTGATAAATTTGCCGATTTTCTAGATCAGTATCTTGATCAATAAATTGCCTAAATGCATCTTCAGTGAAATCAGCTTTAGGATTATAGTCATAGTTGAGTATTATATTACTTATGGCATTTTTATATGCCTCATTTGTTTCGCTTAACTATGTCGCCTATTCAGTCAATTGTTGCTCGTGCATTTCAATTGCTTTCTACAATCCATTACTTGTATATACATATTTACCAAGTGCGGCATCATAATTAAACACGCTATTAAAATCTGTTATTTCTTCTGGGAATGCGCTACTTATTTTATTAAATTCTTCTAAAGCTTTATCAAAACTTAATCCGCTTTTATTCGCAGAAAGTAAAGAATCCATTTCTTTTGCTGCAGATGTAATTTGATTAGTTAGTTCTTCTGCTAAAGTTGTCACATTAAAAGTTAATTGTTCAGCAGCCTATTCTAATGTTGATACAATCCCTGATACATTTACGCCCTTCTATTTTCCATAAGCGGAAATATTTTTAATTGCGTCTGCTATACTTGCATATGATGAAAAATCTATTGATGTTATTGTGCTAAATAAATCATTCTATTGTTGTGCATTAAAAGACTTTAATTCATCTCCAAGATTTACAAGAGCATCGATCCTTTGATTAGCTAAAGCCGTATACCCATCATTAGCTAATTTATTAATATCACTTAATTGTGTTGCAAAATAATCTGCATATTTTTGAATTATTCTACCATTATCAAAGTTCTATGCAATAGAATCTAAATATGTACTTGCAAGGTCGCTCTAAGGCCCTAACATTTTATCTGCTATTCCAGTTAAATTATACTGTTTTTTTCCGGTTGAATCAACTGTATATATAGTATCTAGTATACGTTTTTTATCTGCTTCAATGCTATTCTCAAACAATTGCATTAATGCATTGTTAATCTCTTCAGGAATAGTATTGATACCTTTATTTTGCAATGCCTAAATTAAATCATCTGCATTACGATAAGAAGAAAGATCTCCTGTAGCATCAATAAAATTCTATAAGGCAGATTCTGTTAAACCAGATAACCAACTCATAACCGAAGAAGTCGCTTCTAAACCTATTTTATTATATTCCTAACTATTATTAGTCTATAATTCAGCTAGACTTGTAGCACCCCTAGTTTTAGCCAGGCGTTCCATATCTTGATATAACAAGTTTTTAAAAATACCATTACTTGAAATAATATTTTTATTATTAGCGGAAATCGAATCATTTCCTAATAATCCATTCTATAATAAATAGTCTGCATTGTTAATACCAATGCTCTTTAAAATTGCATTAAGCTAATTTTGTTTTTGACTAATTAAACTTTGAATTTGATTATTAGCATTCTGCAAATCTTGATAAGTAATATCTTGTTCTGAAGACCAACCAAAAAATACGTCAGCCGCATTTTCAGCAGTAACATTACTAGTAATATTTAATAGATCTTTATTATCAAAAACTAATTGTCTAAATTTTCGTAATATTCCTGGTTCTACAATATCTGTTAAATCAATACCATTAGAATCAACTACAGTACCAGATTGAAGAACACTAATATAATCATCAAGATCACCAAACGGTGTATATACTTTCCTACCAATGCCATAATCATTATAACTAACCCCTCTAAATGATGGGTTATACAGCTCCTCTCCAATAGAATAATTCTTATCACTATTCGCCCTCACATATTGAGCAAATGTAGTTAAATCATCTCTTGACCACATTAATCCAGGATTCTCTTTATATCGCTACAAAGATTGTAATTCCGGGGGTAATGTTTCTAAAGATTTAAATGCCTCCATTAAAAAGTCAAAAGGTTGTCTATTGGAAGAAAATGCTGTTGTTTGTTCATTATAACCAGCTTCAATATTTACAATATTACCATTTTCATCTAATACCTACCGTGTACTTACAGCTGTATTCCCACGTAGCCAACCGGGCCAGCTTTCACGTTCACGAGTAAAAGCGCCACTTGAAGCCTAGTTTAACTATTGATACATTCCAATTTCGCTAACAATCTATTTTGCCTCGGTTTCAGCAGCAGCCCGCGCTTTCGCAGCAGCTTGCGCCCTTGTTGTAATTAACAAACCTTCAGCTTCATTTAAATCAATAATGGCATTTCCAGCCTAATCATAAGTTGAAATTAATTGTGGATATGTTTCTGCTAAATTATTTACAGCATCTTGATATGCAGCCATACTATCTGCAGAGTCATACATATTTTTCCGCAAATCTTTAATATTATTAATCGCTGAACTTAAATCATTCACTTTTGATTCTGCAACTAGGCTTTCATCTTTCCTGTCCTAAGTTTCTTGCTTTTGCAACTTTAATCGTTCAGCGTCGGTCATGTTTAAACCATCAACAATGGCTTCAGCGCCACCTAAAATAAATCCGACAATCGCGCCAATTGCACTAGCGAGAGGACCAAATTTGGATGTTAACATTAGCCCCATACCAGCACCAGACATACCAGTACCAATACCTGTCCAAATTTTAGATCCTTCCATTGAATCTGTACTTAGATCCTAGTGTGCAGCACCTTTCGCTGCTATAGTAGTTCCAAGAATACTTAATGCACTTCCAACCATACTAAGAACATCAGCTCTAGTTACAGTTGTTTTATCTTTTTTACCACTAGATGTAGATTCTTCTCTATCCGCTGCAGCCGCCTTCAAAGACGCAGCTGCCTCTTCTCTATTAGCTGCAGCACTTTGTTGCCCAGAAGCAGCTTGTGCAGCATCAGCCTATTGTACAGTCTAACTGCTAGCTTTTAGTTCAGATAAACCAGCGCCAGTTTCCTTTGCAGATTCACTAAATAAATCAGAAGCATCAGCCATTTTCCCGATATCATTTTGCATATCATCCGCAACTTCTGCCGCAGCATCTCCAATGGCTTTAAGATTGTCAGCAGTGTCATTAAAAGCATCTGCTTGCTCATTTGCCTTATCAATATTATAATTATTATCTTTTTTCTGAATTCTTTGTTCATTACTACTTATAAATGACTGTTTTTTCCCAGCCTCACTTACAACATCAGTAAGTGCATCAAATGCATCTGATGTGGTTGTTAAACTAGCTAAAAATGAATCTATCTCAGGAAAACGCTCATCAGTTTCATCAATACCAAAATTACTTTTTAAAAACTCTTTTCTGCTTTCCTGATCTTCATTTTCACCAGTAGCAACGTGAGCAGCAATTTGACTTGCGATATAATCTTCTGTTTCACCACTTAAACCAGCAATTTCTTCAAGCATTTGCTATGCCTATGCAGCTCCAGATTCCTACTATGATGGATCTGTTCCTGTAATTTCTTGCATTACACGATCATATTCTTGTCTGTCCACACGAAGCTAAACAGTTTTCTAAACAGTCTATCTTAAATTATCTTCTAATTCCTTAGCTTTTGCCTAATCTTGTGCAATTGAATCGCCAAGTGTAGATCTTTTTTTCTACAATATTTGTGAAACTGTGCTAAATAAATTTTTTACACCTGCTCCAAAACCTATTACACTAGCTAATGCCTATAAGGCGCCGCCCTTACCAAGTTTACCAATAGTTGTAACAATACGAGTTAATATTGAATACACTTCTTTTAATGTGTTTTCAAAATGCCAATCAAGATATATCTATGAAAAAGCATTGCTTAATTTCTATGCTTTTGTTTCAAGTGAATCCATTGTCTTACCGACTTGGACAACACTAGCATTCTATGAGTCATTTGCTACTTGAACTGCACGACTTAGCTCATCATAATTAGATACCAAAGCAATGAAACGAGATTGCTGACGGTTGCCAGCCATAACGGTTGCAATATAACGCTATGTATTATTATCTAATGAACCCCATTTCTATGCCAAATCCATAATAACATCGTCAAAGTCTCTGAACTGACCGCTAGCATCTTTAATGGATATTCCTACAGATTGCAAAGCAGTGTCTACTTTGTTGAATGCTACTTCCTCTCCATCAACTTGCAGTATTTTTTGTGGAGAAGCTTTCATTTCGCCATAACGTGAAATAATAGATTTCAATGCGGAACCAATATTCTATGCTGATTCACGTGTGGTTTGCTCCATAACACTGATAAACGCAGATGTTGTTTCCAAAGACATACCAACGTTAGAAGCAGAAGATGCAGTTTTTTCCATAGCGTTTGCAATTTCTGCAGAGCTAACTGCAAATTTTGCAGCCAACGCACTATATACGTCAGTAACCTATTGTGCATTCTACATATCTAGATTGAATGCACGAATAGCTACTGTCATAGCATTCGCCGCGGCGGCGTAGTCCATACCAGAAATTTTTGCCATCTTCAACGTTTCTACTGTTAAAGACATAACTTCATTGGTCTGTAAACCTTGCTGATAGAATAGCTATGAAACTGTATATACATCTTTAGTAGCAACGCCATATTGCTGTGCCATTGATGTATATTCACCAATTTTTCCCCATAGATCTTCTTGCGACATATTTGTTACTACAGCAATATTTGTAATATTTTTATCCAAATCTTTAATATTATTAATTGCATTTCTAACGGCAGTAGATACTCTTCTAAAAATAGTATAAATACCTATATATCTACTAATAAAATTAGATACGCCTTGTAATCTATTAACTGTAGTATCCAATTGGACAAGCTATTGTTTTCCTGCTTCAGCTGATGCTCTTAATTCCTAAATTCGTGTATTAGCCTATGCAAATGCAGCAGCAAGTTCAGGTGCGTTTACAATATTATTTCTAATAGCATTCTACAATTCTTCAAGCGCAGACACTGGCTAATGTAACGATTGTGTCAATTTTGCGCTTGCCTCATCAACTGCTTGCTGTGAAGCTGCCAATTTAGAAGTTATTGTTTCAAATGCACTAGCTTTGGCTTCTAAGTCTGTAATTTGCCCCTAAGATTTATCAACAGCCGCTAGTTGCCCAGCATACTAATCTCGACTAGCTTTAAAATCTATAAATGATAAACCGTTACCAAATATTTTTGCGCCAGTCTGACCGGTAGTATCAGACATTACCTAACGTAATACTTC
>AUXO011052793.1_pt1 | contig 10498 bp, 12 predicted proteins | sample 768731 | NCBI WGS metagenome assembly AUXO01 (sample SAMN02715735, study PRJNA202380) | gut metagenome | biome: sheep rumen | host: Ovis aries | place: New Zealand: Palmerston North | reverse complement strand
TCCACATATCCACATGAAAATAACGTGTGGGTGTGCAACGAGATCACGATCTACTGTCCGTCACCTTTCTGGATCGAGGAGAAGACTTTTTCCTTCTTCCCGGTCGAGGAGCAGGCAGCTTATCCATATCTGGACTTCAATGTGGACTTTGCATACGACTTCTCTTACAAGCCGCGTGCTGTCCTTCCGATCGAGACGGGGCACTATGCTCCGTCTTCTTTCCGGATGATCATGCACGGCCCGTGTGTCAATCCCTCCGTGACCATCGGCGGGAACGTCTACAACGTGAACGTGAGCGTCCCTGCCGGAGGCTATCTGGTCATAGACAGCCGTCCGGAAGCTCCTCTCGGCTGGCAGGTATACATGAGGGACGCGGCAGGGGTGCAGTCCAATATATTCGATAACAGGAACCCTAATTATCAGATCTTGGAGCGGATTCCAGGTGGCACCGTCAATCTGGAGTACTCGCGGACCTATGGCATTGACCTGACGCTGTATCTGGAGAGGAGTGAGCCATCGTGGATGACCTGAACCTGATTCTGATATCGAATGGCCTGCATGAGTACGCGGCGATCACTCCGGTCAGCTTCGAGTGCGAGGTCGGCAGCGGTGACGCGTCGAACGACTTTGAGCTCCGAGGATATGACAACCTCTCAGGGGGCGTATATATCCCGGGGACGGAGTATGGCGGCTTTATCGAGAGGACGGAAAATACGACCGGAGAAGATCTGTGCATATACAAAGGATGGACATGGAGAGGGCTGCTCAAACAGGCGGTCATCTCCCCGCCCTCCGGAGCGGACTATTATACAGCGTCCGGAGACCTGCATACAATCATGTCCGGACTCGTGTCGAACCGGTTCGGCGGGCTTTTTGTTGTCCCCTCTGAGCCGGCCGGCAAGACGGCATCCTGGCAGGCAGACCGGTTCTGTACGGTCCTGGAAGGATTGACAGATCTTTGTGATGAGAACGGGTACAAGCTTGTCATCCGCGCTTACAAGGAAGAGACGGTAAAGGTCGAGCTGAGAGCGGAGCCGGTCGTCACGGTCTCCGGGAATTTCAACGAGGACAACCGGATCTCGCTGACTTTTACGGACGACAATATGGGAATCAATCATCTGATCTGTATGGGACAGGGTAATCTTAAGGACCGGCAGCGGGTAGATTTGTACGTGGATGCATCCGGGAACATCGGCAAGACAAGGCACTACACCGGCCGGTGGGAGCGCGAACAGTACTTCGACTATCCAAATGCCGAGAGCCTCGCAGAGCTGGAGAAGCAGGGACGGAAGCGCCTCAAGGAAGTCATGAGCCGGAAGAGCCTGCAGGTCAACCGCATACAGGATGTATACATGGACGTGGGCGACATCGTGAACGGCCAGCATATTGTGAGCCAGACACATGTGTCCGCTCCGATCGACAGAAAGAGCTTCACGTACTCGGGTGGTATCATCCGCCTTGAGTACCATGTCAAGGAGGACGCATAAATGGAGATAGTAACTGGATATAGAGGGGAACCGCACCTCACGTCCGACGATAAGCAGGCGCTCAACAAGGGCGTGATTGGAGACGCGATCCTTCCGATTGGTCAGTGCTTACACGCGGAGCTGGTCACGGCGAACACGCTCAGGATCCACGATGGAACGGCTATCATGGGAGGCGTCGAGTTCCGCGTCCTGCCGGGGACGTACGATGATGTACCGATCGACAACGGCGCGCAGGGCATGAACAGGATCGACCTCGTGTGCGCAAGGTACCAGAAGAACGGTAGTACCGGAGTGGAATCCATGTCCTGGGCTGTCGTTAAGGGGACTCCAAGAAGCGGGACGCCGGCACAGCCGTCATACACGACAGGGGATATTGTTGCGGGCGCGATGGATGTTTATTTCCCCATGTACAGGGTCCGGCTTACGGGCCTCAGTGCGGAGGTCGAGGAACTTTGTGGTCAGATTAAGTCAGTGGTAGACATACTGGCAGCCATCGCAGGCCTCCCGAAGGTGCTCGTCAAAAGTTCCGTGGTCGTAAACGGGACAAGTGCGGACGACATTACGCTTTGGACAGTGCCGGCAGATGTGGATCTTAATAAGGTCTCCGTCTCTGTCACAAATCCTTTCTTCAACACAAACAACGCGCTGCCGATTTCGACATATATCGATAACAACCGCAGGCTCCACGCGAAAATGAACGTGAGCCGCGTCCTGGGATATTGCAGGGTAAATTTCATCGTTTGGTACTGGGGGGATTAAGAAATGAGCACACTGAGACTGAAGGTCGATGAGGTCACAAGGCAGCTCACGAACGACGGACGGGTGCCGGTATTTGTCGAGGGCGACGCGAATGTCAATAAGGTACGGTTCGCGATCCCTGCGGGCTTCACGGACATCGAGATCGACGAGGAAACAGTATGCAGGGTCATGTATATGCCTCCGGCGACCGGGGACATCGTCACATCTGCAGATCTGGCCTTTGTCGAGCAGGACGGGATGTATCTGTACTATGACTGGGACATGGCACCGGCGATATTTGACAAATCCGGCAGCATGCCGATCGCGCTCTGTATCTACAAGGACGGCGGCACTGTGCAGGGATGGCATACGGTCCCGTACCGGATCCTCATAGCGGACTCCATCCATACGGAGCTCCGGGACCACACATGAAATTAGCTGACAGGAGGGAAGCATGAGCCTGCTGGTTTTACAAGTCGACGAGGCCCTCCGAACGCTTTCTGTAGCAGATTCGGCGAATTTCGTCGAGAAAGATAAAAATGTTGATATTGTACGTTTCATCCTGCCCTCCGGTTTTTCCGATATCCCCCTCGACGAGGCCACGGCAGTCCGTGTTATGTATATCCGCCCGGGAGAGACGCAGGTACGAGGCAAGACGATAGATTATGTCGGGACGGACGGCGTCAGCCATTTTTATGACTGGTACCTGCTCTCTGCGGATCTTGCGAAAAAGGGCCCACTCACGATCGCGCTATGCGTCCTGCGGACAGAGGACGAGGTCGAGGCGTGGCATACAGTCCCTTACCTGCTCACCATCCACAGGACGGTACATACCGACGACAGTGATGAGGCGGATGAGACGATCACGCCGACGCTCGCAGAGAGGGTCGCGATCCTTGAGGCCCTGACGCAGCGGACGCGAGGGATGGGGACGTTCAAAGTCACGACAGCGCCGACCGCCTATTCTGAACAGGTCGGGAACTTCACGCCCGTGTACAGGATCGCGCTGGAAGACGTGCTCATGCAGAGCGGACTTTCCGAAGTCATTCCTGGCGATGTCCTGGAATATGGTTATTACCATTACGCGGTCGGATATGTAGACGATACTTATGTATATCTAGGAGCGCGTCAGTCCATCCGGGGAGCTGCGGGTGACAAAGGGGCGGACGGTAAAGACGGCGAGGACGCGATCCTGCTCAAGATCGATAGCTCCAAGGGGACGGTCTTTAAGAACAACCGCGTTGAGACTATCTTGACCGTCACGATCTTTTACGGCTCCCAGAAGATCGAGGATATCGAGTCCCTCCGGGGGGCCTTTGGCCAGACCGCTCGCCTTGAATGGGAATGGCTCCGGCTCGGAGACGAGACATACGGGACCATAGCCAGCACGGATTCGAGACTTCTTCGTGACGGGTTTAGTTTCGTTCTTACGCCCGATGACGTTGATGTTAAAGTAACATTCAGATGTAATCTTGTAGTGTAAGGAGGTACAAGATGGCAATTAAAGCTGCTGATCAGATCACAGCGTTAGACTTAACGGATGGTTATTCCGTAACTTTGTCAATGGACTCCGTATCCATGAGTGCCGGAGCGACAGACAAACTTAATTCCGCTAGGGAATTTGATATTAAGGTAAATGTCATTCGCGGCGATGAGATGATCGTTCCGGAGTCAGTAACTACCGGTACTATTCCAACTGATGTCACGGTAAGTGTTGGGGAGTTATCAACAAAAACGAATCTCCATGTGACATTCGCAGCCGCACTTGCAGCCAGTGGATCGTTTGATATTAACGTTACGCTTGCCGACGACATAATCATAACAAAAACCTTCTCGTACTCGATCGCCTTCAAGGGTGCTACCGGTACTGCAGCAAGGAGTTATATTTTAGATGTGTCTCCCTCAGCTGTCGTAAAGGATAAAGACGGCGGCGTTTCGCCTACCACCATATCGCTTACATCGAAATATAGAGACGGAACGGGCGCAGCTGCGAATTATGCAGGACGTTTTAAAGTTGAGAAATCGAGTGACGGATCGACCTGGACCAATGTGGCAACTTCCAGCCAAAACGAGGCAACGAAGACCGTAGATGTTCCGACGGACGCAAAGCTTCTCAGATGCTCGCTGTATGCAGCCGATGGAACGACAACACTTCTTGATACACAGACAGTTCCAATCGTTTCTGATGGGCCTACTGGACCTCAGGGCGAAACAGGTCCTGGAGGAGCTGCTGGTAAAGACGCTTACACGGTTATATTAACAAATGAGAGCCATACCTTTGCAGCTGGCGTATCGGCGGCGATTGCCGGAAGCGTGGCATTTAAGGTCATCGCTTATAAGGGAGCTACGCAGGTCAATGCCAGCGTCACGCAGAGCGCTATCACGGGGCAGACGACCGGCAAAATCACGGCAGCCGTTACAAACAACGCCAGTAAGAACACGACGATTACCGTCACCGTTACTGCATCTCTTACGACAAAACAGGGTGTCATGACGATTCCGGTCGTGGTTGACGGCAAGACTTTTGATAAAGAGTTCTCCTGGTCGCTTGCGCTCACCGGTCAGACTGGAGCGAAGGGTGATAAAGGCGACGCCGGTGATGATGCGATCACGATGGTCATTACCAGTAGCAACGGAACTATATTTAAGAATACTTCCATTGCCACAACCCTTACGGCTCATGTATACCAGGCCGGAACAGAGCTTACTTCCACGCAGATCGCGGCGCTCGGAACCATCAAATGGTATAAGGACGGTGAGTTAACGGAAACAACAGGACCGACATTAACCATTAACGCTGGTGATGTAACTAATAAGGCGACCTATACGGCACAGTTGGAGGGCTGATATGGCGATTAAAGCAAGAGCGGAGATAACGCTGTCCTCGATACGGGATATACAGAGCGTGACAAGATACTACCTCTTGCAGAGCTCGACAGCTGCAAAGCCTAATAAACCGACTACCAATCCACCGGGTGGGAGTTGGGTCAAGGCTGAGCCTACGTATACGACAGGAAGCACCAACAGCTTATATTTTACAGATTGTACCGTATTTTCCGACGGAACTTTTGTGTACAGTGATGTGTCTCTCAGCAGTTCCTACGAGGCCGCTAAAGTGGCTTATAACAAGGCGGAGAATGCTGAGGATATTGCTAACGATGCCAGTGATAAGGTTGATAATCTCGAAGTGGGCGGAAGAAACTTACTGCCTGGAACTAAAACTTTTTCACATTGGTATACCAATTATCCTCAAAGCATAACCTTTCATGGCGGTATAATGGATATAGCAGACACCGCATCTGCTCAATGGAGGTTTGTTGCGTCTCCGTCCATTAAATTCAGTGATGTAGAAGGAAAAGATATTACTGTGTCAATGGATATTCGGTCTGACGACTACGAGGAATTAGCAACTCAGACTTATCCCCTCGTTGGTTTATATCTGAAAAACAGAGGTCCCGAAGCCTGCAATTATACACACCGTGTAAGGTCTGCCCCTTCTTTTAAGCTTTCAACAAGAGCCACTTCAGAGTGGACGAGAATTTCCTTTACGCATAATAATATTTCAGTGGACACGTTCACTAATAAATATGCGGAAGGAGACGCTCCATGGCTATCGCTTGGTTTTTGGTTTTACACGAAAAATTCTTTCCAGGTACGAAATATTAAAATGGAGACAGGTAATATTCCTACAGACTGGACGGAGGCGCCCGAAGACATCGAGGCTGAAGTTAACGCCGCCCAAGAAACCGCCAACGGCAAGAATACCGTTTATTATCAGACATCCGCTCCGACTGGCGGCACCTACAAGACCAATGATATTTGGTTCGATACGGGCAACGGGAACAAGATGTACATGTGGAATGGTTCTGCATGGACTCCTGAACAGTTCGGAAATGCGGCGATATCTGATCTTTCCATCACCAATGCGAAGATTGCAAACGGTACGATCGAGAGCGCTAAGATCTCCAACCTTGATGCAGGTAAGGTCACGTCCGGCACCATGTCGGCTGCGCGAATCAAAGGCGATGAGTTGAAGCTCGGCGGCGACAACAATACTGACGGCGTAATGAAGGTCTATAACGCTGACGGCGAATTGGTTGGTTCGTTCACTAAGGAAGGGCTGGAAGTCATTGCTGGCCAGATTGGCGGATGGGGGATATTTTCACAAGTTCTTAAGAACGAGTGGGATTTAAATTTGGCTCATTACAGAGCATTATTATCGCCGAAAGAAGGGTTATGGCTCGATGAAACGAGTCTCGACCAAGGGATGGATCCAAATGGCGTGTATTTAAACAAAGTTGAATACGGCCTTCCTGGAATAATCTTTACTTTGAGAAGAGAAATAAATGGTGCGGTTAGAACCGGTTCATCATCCATTATGGGCACTTTTTATGACCCGGATAATGAGAAGGGCGGTATAGCACTTGGTCCACATGTAATTGTGGAGGATGACGGTGCTGATGATCCTTCCACTATAGATGTTAGTGAACTATACCTAAAAAGCCTTGAGGATAACTCATATGTTAGGCAGCCTCAGCTTATCATGAAAGGTAATGTTGTCGTAAAGAATGGGTCGACGAATAAAAATGTTGTACTCTGCACAATACCGACTGCGTATCAGTCTGGGTACTACATAGTGCCTTTCGTGACAAGAACATTTGGTGGTACAGGCGTACCGGATGACGCGGGTGATTTCAAGTATGCTTACTATAATCAGACGAACTACACGGTGAATCTCAAGCTATTCAATAACCTTACGTCAGGCGTCTGGTATGATTACGTGTATTTCATCTATGCATTACCTAAGACTTAATCAAAATGGAGGTATGATATGCGACAGATTTACATTGTCAATGCAACTCAGGTCGTCACCTCGGAAGCCCATCCCGAAGGAGTATATTCTACGGTCAGCGGCTATCCGAAGATCTTCGACTCTCGAAACTACAACGCTACGGAGCATAACCCGAATGGGAGCGAGTACAGAGCGCTTCAGGTGGCGAAGTCTGAATATTTCAGCAGGCTTTCGGCCATGTATGCTTCGGATGCGGAAAACCGAGTGATGGCTACTATAACACTTGAACGAGCTGATGGTCGTCAGCTCCTCGGTGAATACTTCGGTGCTTTTCCGGATATGACACCGGACGGAACAATCTGACAGGAGGTGACGCATGACGATCATCAACGCAACGCCTGACCGGACTATACAGCTCGGATACGAGGGCGAGGATAACGTCACAAAGATCGCCTTCCGCTATGACTCGGAATGGCTTTCTCACGGGAGCGGGGTTTTCAGCATCCGCGTCCTGAGGCACGGGGAGACGGAGGCGTACAATGCCGCCGAGGTCGCAGACGATCGGGAGGACATGGAGCTTGTCATGACCGTGACCGATGTAGAGCTGTCGGTCAAGGGAGCCGGTGAGATGCAGCTTGTATATGTCGGGGCGGGATTTATCAAGAAATCCCCTATCTACAGATACAACGTCAGCCGTGCTATTGACGGAGTGGTCGACCCGCCGGAAGGGAGCATTATCACATCGATCATAGAGAGCCTGTCGGAGCTTCGCGACGAGATCGGGCTGATATCCTCGGACGATATCAGTGCACGCGTCAAGGCTGTTGAGGTCGATAAGACCATTTCTGGGGAGACATTCGAAGCAGTCGGCATCCCGACATACATAAGCGACCCGACCGGATACACCAGCTACGGCTTAACAGAGCCCGGCTGGTATTCTTTTGCAGAAATTCGGCCGAAGAGCGGTACCGAGGTGGATGCAGGTGCTGTCACCGTCGAGGGAGCCGCAGGGTGGTACGTCGAGGACAGCAAGGTCTATGCAGCTATCCGCTTCGAGGTGGCTGCCATGTCCAAGCCGGTCACGATCAGCTGGGGATCCTACACGGAGACAATCATCTTCAAGGCGACGGATCTGGCGATCAGGAATTTGGATCAGCGCGTGACCTTCTACGTCTACGATGCGGATCCTTTTGCAACGTGGGAATACGCAGCGACAACAGATACAAAATTCGTCGCCGGGAAGAAGTATTACACAAAGGACGGTGACGATTACGTCGAGGCTGAGGTCACGGCCGGCGAGGCGGTGACGGAAGGCTACTACGTGCACAGCAAGGTGATCATCTCCGGACTGGTGCGTAATGTCACATACAGGCTCAACCAGATCGTCGACTGCCCGATGGAATTTGTCCTACCGGAGATCGATGACGAGACGCACGGCGCATGGTACGAGATCCGGTGCCGGCACGCCGGAACGTATTCCATGACGCTCACACCGCCGGAAGGTGTCAAGATCGCTACGGAGCACACCCAGAAGGAGACCGCAGGTATCAATATGATCAACCTGCACTATACGGTCGTCGACGGTGTGAAGATCTGGCGCTTTATGAACACGCACAGCTCGATTCCGGCGTAAGGGGGTGAGGAAATGGCAGAGGCAGAGAAATATTATTACGAGAAGTATGATGTGGAGACCGGCGATGCGCAGTACTGCCCGCCGAATGACGATGACGCCAAAATCACCGGGAAGCATATTATCGGGCTGAAGGAGTACTTTGACGAGAATCCTGATGAGCGGAAGCGCCTGGGATGGATAAAGCACATCACGCACAAGCCGGATGACATTATCGGATATGACGCGCAGACGATGTACGCCCTTAAGTCGGTGAAGACGATTGATGAGTACACCGTCGAGGATGTTTATCATCTGGTCGAAAAGCCGGAGGAGATGATGCTATTCGAGGAGCAGTATGAGATGCTGAGTCGCGCAGGGATTGTCGGCGGCATCACATTTTTTGGCGGCGAGCATATCCCGCTGTAAGGAGGTAAGGCATGGAAAGATTAAGAGAGATGGAACGCATCCAGAACGCAAAGGAACAGGATATCGCACGCGACGGTATCCCGGCACTCGATCCGGAAGGCGAGGAAGTCGCGAAGCACAAGCGCTTCACCTTCGACATCATCGAGACGCCGGTTGACCCGCTGAGATAAGGAGGGGTAGATATGTATGACGTATATCCTGTGACATCCCCGAAGAATCTTGACTGCGGTCCGACGTGTCTCAAGATGATCCTCGCATACTACGGGACAGACGTCCCGCTTGAGACGCTTTCTGAGGAGTGCGGGCTCACTGTCTCCGGGTGCACGATGAAAGACCTTAAGCGTGTCGGAAATTTGCATGGTCTGGATATGCACGCATACCAGACCGACATTGACGGAGTGATCAAGGCAGACAGGCCGTCTATCATATGGTGGAAATATGGCCACTATGTCGTATGCTGCGGTCTCGACGATGACGGGAAGGTCGTGATCTGCAACCCGGACAGAGGCAGGTACCGTATGTCACAGGGGCTTTTTAAGGCATTTTTCAGCGGCGTCGCTGCGTTCAACGGCGAGCCGAAAGACATCTAAGGGAGGGATTATAGTTATGGATTTATCACTTTTGGCTTATTCGCATGTGTACTGGATCTTCCTGCTCCCGCTCCTGGGAGCAGGCGCTGACATCGTGACGGGCTGGATCCAGGCGACGATCAATAACACCTGGGACTCGACAAAAATGAGAAAAGGTCTGTACCGTAAGGGCGGGGAGCTGCTCACCGTGATCATCGGCTTTGTCGCCGAGGCAGCGGTCCCGGCCGTGGCCGCATACAGATTAGCCACATGGATCAGCTTTTATATCGTTGTCATGGAGGCGGTCAGCATACTGGAGAACTTGAATCAGGCCGGCGTGTCCTTTCCCAAGAGCATCTTAAAAAAGCTGGGGAAGGTCAAAGAGGAGCTCGACGGAGGAGAAGATGAGCCTGAGCAGAAATGAATTGAGGCAGATCGCGCGGCTCTGTGTCCAGGAGCAGGGCGGATCCGAGGCAGGCGTAAAGGGCGAGGCGAGCCTCATGGCCAACCTTGCCCGGAAGCGCGGCCGGGAAGTGTACGAATATGTCCGGAATTCCGGATGGTTCTCAAAGGCAGCGTACTGGATGGATAACGGGAGCGCGACCGAGGAGCAGGTCGACTGGGTCGAGGATGTCCTGGTCAACGGCAACGCCACGCTCCCGCCGTACGTGGATGAGCATGACTGCTTTAGCGATATCCGGTCGATCAGCACCGGAGACGTTCGGGACCGGTCGGCATATATCAAGGACGTCACGGTCATCCGGAACCGGTACGGGGCGACATATACTTTCCATTGCTTCCTGCATTCGCATTCAGATCCGTTCGGGTATACGAGCAAACCAAAAGAAAAAGTGCTGCCAGATCCGGACGATCA